>ERZ1292629.1647-Hain-H43-01um-R1-1647-length-21011-cov-6_pt1 | contig 21011 bp, 18 predicted proteins | sample MGYA00564399_ERZ1292629 | MGnify/ENA primary metagenome ERZ1292629 (study PRJEB36523, sample SAMEA6512636) | groundwater metagenome | collected 2019-01-08 | study: AquaDiva: Metagenomics assemblies of 32 groundwater samples | reverse complement strand
CCTTGTCAAGCGGCACTTCATATAATGTAGCTGGCACCTTTTCTTTTATTCCATACAGCCATCTCGACTCGAGAATAACAACCGGATCGTCCGAACGAACTGCGGCGACGAGAAGTCCTTTTGCCATGCGCGGAGTAGATGGTATGACAACCCGCAGACCAGTCACCGAGCCGAACATGCCATAGAGCGCTTGAGAGTGCTGTGGACCATTCCCCCACTGACGTCCGACAACGATGCGTAAGACGATGGGGACCGAGCCGCCCTCACCGTCAAACATGTACCGCCACTTTGCGGCTTGTGTAAATATCTGGTCGGAGGCCAAGAGACTAAACTCTACGCGGTCGTGGTAGACGATAGGGCGCAGTCCGCCTATCGCGGCGCCAACAGCAAGACCTGTAAGCGCCACTTCTGAAGTGGGGGTGTCAAGAATGCGGTCAGGATACGATGGCACAAGAGCGGCGATACCTCCTGTTCCTTGGGGCACTCCCAGTCCGAGAACAAAAACTCGCCGGTCACTCTTTAAGAGTTGTTCGGTCGCTTCTTTAAGCGCATCAACAAATTTAATTGGTTCACGCATAGACGTTGGTATACAGTTCCTTTTTAGCCGGGAACGGCTGTTTGAGCGCCCAAGCGATATCCGCACGAATTTGCGAGCGTAGCTTTTGTTCTTCGGTATTGAGTCTCATCATAGAAACCCCCGATCCCAGAAGTAACCTTCTTATCCTCTTGATAGGGTCTTCTTTTTGCCGGCGTTCAAGAGTATCTTCTTGCCGGAACTTTTCCTCCATAAGCGGCGTAGAGTGCGCCATGTGCCGATAGACAAGACATTCTAGAACGGCAGGGCCTTCCCCGGCGCGAATGCTCGTAACGAGCTTTGTCGCCTTCTTAAAGATATCTTCATAGTCATTGCCGTTGGCACGTTCATATCGCATGCCGAGTCCGGTTGTTATCTTTTTTATATCGTAGCCGGGCGCGCGTCGGTTCTTAATATGCGAGTTTATAGACCATCCGTTGTTCTCAATAATGAGAAGGAGGGGTACTGCATAGAGTGCGGCGAGGTTGTACGTCTCGTACACTCCTCCTTCCTCTGAGGCACCGTCGCCATAAAAAGCGGCAACGACTTTTTTCTTTTTTGCGTATCTCTGTGCGAATGCCACACCAGCGGCAATAGGAGCGACGCTGCCGAGAAGCGGAGTGGAGCCCATAAATCCGGCCGATCGGCCTATCTGGTGCATTGAGCCGCCCTTGCCGTGCGCTGAACCAGTCGCTCGGCCGAAGAGTTCGGCGGCCATCGTTCTGAAGCTTCCGCCTTTGGCCAAGTAGTGCCCGTGCGAACGATGGTTGCCCATTACCATATCCTCCTTCCCGAGAGCATCGCATACGCCAACCGCTACCGCCTCTTGGCCGACATAGAAGTGAACCATGCTGAAAACTTTTTTATCCAAATAGTGTTGGATCAACTCTTGCTGTGCAACGCGTAAGAACAGCATTCGTTTATACGCCTCAAGAAGAGATTTCATTGCGATATGTCTATCATGATACGCCCCGCCATCCCATTGCGCACGAGTTCAATCGCATCATTAATTTCATCAAGCTTTACTCGGTGCGTGACGATGTCGCTTATGTTAAGAACGTTCGCTTTGTGCAGTTTGACGTAACGCGGGATTTCCTTCCCGGGCGAGAACCTTCCACCCTGTGTTGCGCGTAACGTTTTCCCCTCTCCACCGAAGAGATGCAGCGCATTGGTGATTTCAATGCTTTCGCCAGGCTTCGGCTGGCCCACGAAGATGTAGCGTCCTGTACCAGAGAGGAGCGGGATTGTTGTTTCTATGCTTTCCTTCGCGCCTGATGTCTCAATAATCACGTCTATCTCCTTAACCCCAAGCTCTTTTTTGAGCGTTTCTGCGATATCTTGTTCAGCCGCATTAATGTAAAGGTCAGCGCCAAGCGCTTTTGTTGGTGCGCGCTTGTGCTCGTGTATGTCAATAGAAATAATCGGATGCGCGCCCACTATCTTTGCAGCCTTGATGAGATTCACGCCCAGACCGCCCGCGCCGACAATCATAACGCTCTCTCCTGCATGTACATTTGCTTCGATGTTGACGGTCCCGAGCGCTGTAGAGAGCGAGCAGCCAAGCAGAGCACAGAGATCGTTCGGCGTCTCCTGCGGCACGGGCGTAATGCGGTTTTCAGACACGATGGAGTATTCGCTGAAGGTGGTTACCTTGCCGCTTCGTATCTTTTTGCCTTTAAACACATACTGTGGGAAGTCCGATTCTATGCCGTCGCCCTTACGCCAGTGCATTACGACCTTGTCACCATTTTTTACCCGAGTCACACCCGGTCCAATCTCTTCTACAATGCCGCACCCTTCATGACCCATAAGATGGGGGAGAAATTTTGCGTTACCTTTATGACCGGCAATCTCTTGGAGCTGTGAGCCGCAGATACCGCTGACGAGCACTTTGACTAGCACTTGTCCGAAGGCAAGCGGGGTCAGCTCAACGTCCGCAATCGTGAGCGGGCCATCTATCTTTTCAAGTACAGCGACTTTCATAAATCCTAATACTATAGTAAAAATAGGTTGTGTCTAGCATATTGATTTACCACCCGCTTGGCCTCGGCGACCACATTGTCTGCTGCGGAATCGTGCGTGAGTACTGCAAACGATATGATCGGGTTGGTCTCTTCTGTAACCCCCAAAACGAGCCGTCGGTTGCGTTTATGTACCGCGATCTTACGAATCTACATGTGCATAGCATCCGTTCGCACAGAGAGGCGGGGCGCTTTATATTTTGGAATGTGCGATTACCTTGGCGACACCAATACGATTCTGTGCTCCGTATCAGCTCGTTTGACGTAGAGTCAGGTATTAAGTACGAACGGCAGATGTATAAATTTGCCGAACTCCCTTTGGAAGCCATGTGGGATAGTTTCTATGTGGAGCGCGACAGGGAAAGGGAGCGGGTTCTATCGCAAAAGATACATGCAGCAGAACCGTATATATTTCTTCACGATGATGCGCGCTATCCGACCAATTCTGAAAAAATTTCTTCTTCTCTCCCGATAATACGGCCAGACGAAAATCTCACTGATAACATTTTTGACTACTGCAGTGTTCTGGAGTGTGCGGAGGAAATACACGTGATTGATTCTTCGTTTATGTTTTTGGTGGATTGCCTTCCCTATGAGAATCCGCACCAACGACTCGTGGTGCATCGGTATGCGCGAGAAAATATGGCATGGAACCTGCCTGTCTTGAAAAAGAACTGGGAGATTCTCACATAAATATGAAAAAACTTGTCATTGTCAAACCAGGTTGCAAAGAATTGGGGAACGAACTGGTAAACCGCATGAGCATATACGCCTGCGGACTCGAGATAGGCGCGCAAGTGGTGAACCATTCGGCCTTTAGCTATACCTTCTTCTTACGAGCAGTACATGCTCTCTACGCGCGATATATAGGCAAAAGGAACGCGGAATGCTCGCTGCGGGCGTGGAGGGCGCCTATATTCCTGCCTCCGACTAAGCCGCTGCCGATTGTACAAACGTGCGATTCCCTCTATTTCTTCGGGTGGGTATTTAGGAACCCTGTCGGAATTGAGAAGTACCGTAAAGAAATAATTGCTACTTTCGCACCAAACAAGCGCGTGCAAGAAAACATAGCGAGCATCATGTCTGCTCTTCCTGCCAGGCGCACGCGTATCGGCATCCACGTGCGTAAAAAACCGTTTGCGGGATTCCCCGGCGGCGACTTCCTTGTTTCTGTAGAGCGTGTAAGAATGGTGGTTGATGAATATATGCGAGAAAAAAACTTAAACGCAAGAGATGTTGCACTGATTATCGTTTCTGATATGCCACTGCCTGAAAAGATATTCGCTGGATACGCGCATCAAGTGCTTTACGGCAATACCGAAACGAACCTTTTCTCACTCGCGCGTTGCAGTGCTATCATCGGTACTAACACGACGTTCTCTAATACGGCGGCATGGTTCGGAGATGTTCCGCACATCGTCACAACGAAAGAGTCGGTGGACTGGGAGTATTACCGAGATACAGCGGTTTATTTTAAAAATAAATACGCTACGTTTGCGCACTAAGAATCTTTCAGCACGAGATTAGTGCCTTCCTTGCCGTCCAAACGCGACGTTTCAGTCGTTGTTCTCTCAAGCGTCCCGCTGTGGAGAATTTTAAATATGGCATGGGATTTTTCTAATTCATCTACGAGTGCCTTTGAGTCCCAGGGGTTATATTCAAATACGACTATCGGCTTGCGTGATAGCAGCTTTTTCATCCCGTGAAATACGGACTCCTCTGCTCCTTCTACATCAATTTTAACGAAGTGAATGTCGGTTTTTTCATAGAGGCGGTCAAGCGTAGTGCTCGGCACGGTAACCTGCCTGCCTATATCCTTGCTTTTGAGAAGCGAGTGCATCCCCATTTTATGTGATAGGTAGAACGTCACCGCGCCGTCAACGTCAGATACCGCACTTTGTATTATGTGCACATTTGTTAAATGCTCTGTATTCTTCTTCAGCAACAAAAAATTTTCTTCATCCGGTTCAAAGGCATATACCGAGCCGGTCGGGCCAACGAGCGAAGCGGCTAACCTGGTAAAATAGCCGAGATTGGCTCCAACATCTACCACGGTCATACCCGTCGTAATCGTCTTTTTGAAAAACTGCGTCGTATCCGGTTCGTATCTCTCAACTACATGATTCAATCTGGTTCTCCAGGTAAAAGAAGGCGGGAAATGATAGTTCGCCAGCCACGCCACTATATCGGTAACGGCGACAAAGGGCTGCTTCACAATCCACCGAACAATGGCTACTGGACTCATAGTATGGTTCGTGCGATTTCTTGCATATCAATATTGTTGATGCAGTCGGGGTATTCTTTAAACGTGTGGCCGTTCGGTTCGGCATGCGTGAAGAGACGTATGGGCGCCTGCCGGCCATATTGCTCACCCTTCCACCAGTGGAGCCCGACGCATGTGGCGAGTACTGCGAGAGGCTTGCCCAGATGCGCTGTCAGGTGCGCCATGCCGGTATCAACCGAAACAACTTCTGCCGAAGACGATATGAGCTCCATCATATCTTGAAGGGACGTTTCGCCTGCTATGGTACGGACATTTGGCATGTCGGCGGCTACTTCTTCTGCCTGCCCCGCGTCTTTTTTACCGCCGCTCAATAGTAATACGGTACCCGGCAATCGCTCATGAAGAGCGCAGATGAGTGCGTGCTGATTCTTTGGCGAGAGGCCGCGCCCTGTATTACCGGCAAATAGATGCACTATCGCATAGCGCCCGAACTCTACCCTAAAACGCTCAAACACGGACGTTCGCGGGAGAAAAGAAAGCGTGGGAACTGTAATAGCAACAGGAATTTTGATCCTAGTGAGCGCTTGCCGTTCGAGCTCTGCCGGCGCTGTGTTTCTATCAAACGAAATGACTGCATCGTAAAGATATCTATTCCATAGAGATGTGTCAGCAAAACCGGCTAACCCGCCCCGGCGCGCGAGCAGGCGCGCTATGAACTTGCTCGTCAAACTAAAACGGCCGTTCGCTTTCCCTGCGTACTGGGTGAGTACGATATCGCTCTCGCGCCACGAATACAACAAACGCAAAACACTGGATAGGTTGTGGCGATTCGCCTCAATTACCTCAAGCCACGGATATGCGGAGAGGAGGTCGCGAATCATTGCGCTGTGCGAACCGACGACTATCGCACATCGCGCATTGGGATACTTTATATGTACATTTTCAAGAAAATACTTCCCCATCAGGCAATCGCCGATTGATGAAGCGCGAAAGGTAAGTGCTTTTTTAATTTTCATACATGAAAAGCATGTTCGGGCACGCAATCGCGTCTCCGCTCACATACGGCACCGGCATATTCCCGACGAATTGATACGCGTGATATCCGATGCCGGCGAGCAATGCGGCGATGTTGTGCGGAGATTCGCGCTGAACTTCAATAATAAGAGTGGGGTGATGAGCCGAGAGTATTCTCTGACCGCCCTTCAACACCATCTCTTCGGCCCCTTCGGTATCAATCTTGATGAAGGTGGGACGGACGTCATTAGAGAGACAATAGGAATCGAGCGTCGTCGCGGTAACAGCAATCAGGTTTGGCCGCGCACCTTCGTGAGAAGATGCGTGAAGAATGGTGTTGAGACCGGATTTTTCGGCGCCGTAATCCGCAAGACTCCTTTCTTCCTCCGCCTCCATAAGTGCCGCATTGGCGCGCACGACATTCTTCTTCTGCAGGGAATTTGCGGTGAGAATGTTGAACGTGCGCGGAGTCGGCTCAAATGCGTACACCTTTCCGCTCTCTCCGACGAGAACTGAGAACAGAAGAGTGTAGAAACCGACATTTGCGCCGATATCAATGCACACGTCTCCCTCTTTAAGAAATTGGACGAGGAAATTCTCTACAGGCAATTCTCGCCCGTCGATAAGGCCGTGATGATAAATGGAACGGTAGTCCGGAAACGTAACCTGCATGGTGTCTCCCCAGAACGTGCGCGCGGTGAGAAACGGACCGTGCAGACCAAGAGCGGTAATGATTTTCCAAAATCGGTCTATAATCGCGTACCGCATAGTCAGAAAAGGGTGATGTCGAAGACGTTTCTGCCACGGTAGTGCGCGCGTCTGATACCAATCGCTATTTAGAGAGGTCTTCTTATACGCGGACAAAATGATGTCGTTGTTTTTCATGTATTGCCTGTATTCTCCGCTATTGCATCGCAAAAGGCGAGAATGCGCTCGGCGCGCCGGCGCCATGTGTGCGCCGTCGCAAGCGAGTGGCCTGCTCGTGTCTTAATCTTTGCTTCTGGGCTTGTATACGCCTCGCGTATCGCTACCGCGAGCGAATGCGCATTGTCGGGTTCGTACCAGAATGCCGTATTTTCTTGCATAATACTTGTCGCGGCGGGAGTGCGGGAGGCCACAGTCGGACGGTCGGCGGCAAGATATTCAAATATCTTCATCGGCGAAGTATAGCGGTACGAATACTCATTCTTCGCCGTCCCAAGCATGAGCAACACGTCCGCCGCCGCGAGCCACAAAGGGATTTCCTCGACCGGCTTCGCTCCGGCAAAATGTAGCATCTCGCCGCTCTTTTTTGTTACACGCTCATACTCCTCGCGCGTACCCCCAACCACATAGATCGGAAGAGACGAGTTCGCTGCCGCCTCTGCCAGAATCTCCAAGCCCTTCCATGCGTAAAAGCGCCCTACATAGAGTGCAAACGGTTTATCGCTGGGGAGAGCAAGCGCGACGCGCGCTTCCAGCGATGACATAGTATTCCATAGAACTGACTCGTCGACTCCGTTCGGCTCGATACACATACTCTTCGAGGACAACCTGAAGCTTGTTGCGAGCCCATCGCCGATCAACTGATTGGTTGCAATAATGCACGCATGCTTAAAAAAGAACAGTGTCAAAAAATTAGATTTTTTCGTGCTATGCATCTCGGCAAAGAGAGGCCGTGGCACCAATACGAGTGGAGCGAAAGAAAATGAATCCATATCTATCGTATAGACAACAAAGCGCTCTCCCAAAAAGACCTTAACCCACATATAGAAAAGCGCACTGAGCGCAAATTGTAGCGCGGTGAGCCGGTATCCAACCGGTCCGAGGAACCGGAGGTTCCATACTGGCAGGCGACTTACTGGAACCTCGCACGCAAGACCATAGAACTGCCGTAGGTTACCTGAACCACAGCTCGGCACTACCAATGTCAGGTCGGCGCCGGCTTGAGTAAAAGCTTCACACATTTTAGCCATCTGGATGCCGTGTGCTTTTTCGTTCGGCATTCTGGCGTTTGCGATGTAATAGATTTTCACAGCTTGGACGGATGATTAATCAATAAAGCGGTATTTGATGACGGTCCATAAGATCAAAAATCCGTGGCGCCACGTTATTTTCTTGCCATCTGCATAATTGCGGGGATAGTACCGTATTGGCACGTCAATCATGCGGACACCGCGCTTGAGCAGTTTGCACACCAGCTCGTTGTCAAAGTCAAAGTTATTCGTTTTAACTTCTACAGTCCGCAGGAGCCGTGCGCTAAACGCTTTGTAACATCCTTCATATTCGCCCGCATTGTTCCCGTACAACACGTTCGTGAGAAACGTGATGGCGCCGTTGCCGATGAGTCCGAAATAATATATGAACCAGTCGTTATGTCGGTCCGTTTTTCTGACCCCCAATACCGCCTCTGTTCTGCCGTCAAGAATGGGTCCAATAACGCTCGCATAATCATCGGGATCATACTCAAGGTCTGCATCCTGAAAGATAATGACGTCTCCAGTCGCCTCCGCGATGCCTTTCTTCACCGCCGATCCTTTGCCGCGCCGACTCTCATGTATAACGCGTACTCCACTGACGGAAGTCGCAAGCTCGGCCGTATGGTCGTTTGAGTTGTTGTCTACAACGATTATCTCCCTTTCTAGCGGAATCTCTGTCCGCAAAACCTTGCCTAAGAGCTCTACAATGGTCTGCTCCTCATTGTACGCAGGAACGATGATGGAGAGTTTTTTATAAACCATATTATAGTTGTATCTTAGACCATAGGCACATGTTTAGCGACATAGAATTTCGTTCTAAATCGCGATGCCAAAAAGACGCACTCGCACGCGGCAAATGTAATAATGAGCGCGTTCACAGGCGTACGATAACGAGTAGTTATAGTATATCCTACAGCGATTGTAGTAAGCATGAAGTAGACGATGATGCCAATTGCGGCAAGAACGTAAACATTTTGCCGTTCTTTGTGCATAAAGTGCCAGGCGCTGAGCAAAAAAGCGATCGTTATTAGAAACCAAACCGCACGACCAACGAGAATAAACGCGAGCGGTGTCGTAGATAGCGCAATTAGGTACTTCAGTACTTTCATCGGCTCGGACATCAGCAAAAAAAGCGTGGGTGTACCAAGCGATATGCCGCTATCTGTCTTAGCCTTACTCAATATAGAAAACATTCCGCCGTCCACATCGAAGTTATTGAACCTGATGTAGCGCAACACTTCAAATATGCCATCATAGGTAAAGAAACTAAATGAAGTATTCGCATACAAAAGGGCAAGCGCTTTCGGATGGTGTATCAATATGGGTATAGCCAACTTTGAATATTCTGCAGATTGCGCGAAATTTGTATTGATGCCCTCTACACCAGGAATGACTTCTTGCGAAAAATTGGTCCCGTTCTGGATTGCGAGTACTGATGGAACAATAATGGTGTAGAGTGCGGCTCCCTGCTGGGAACTTAGACCGAGCACGCCAAACGTCTGATAATTTCTGTAGAGCCACGGCGAAAGAGTAATTAAAAAGACGAGCGCATACAGTACGACACGCACAAATACTGTTCGCGATAATTGAGCACGCGACTCCCATATGATAAGTGCGATAATAACGACCGGGAGATATTCTACTGTTGGTCTAGTCAGTATAGATGCCCCGAGAAAAAATGCCGATATGAGAAGAGGTGCCAGTGTTTTGTTCTTCCAGTAGCGGAATAAATATAACAGCGAGAATAAGAATAGGAATGTAAATAACGTCTCGCTCAGAAACATTATCGAGAGCAGTGCCCCTACCGGCTCAAGTGCGAGAAAAATACCTACGGCAATGCTTATACCACGTATGTCGGTTATAAATCGCGCCAGTTTCATTCCAAGCAATGGAATAATGCTCCCGAGTATTATGTGTACAATAATCGCAACGAAATAGCTTCCGAAGAGCAGGTATATTAAAGCAATGAAGTAAGAAGTTACCGGCGTCCGAAATGACGTAGGCGTATACGGTGGTTCATGTGCGGTGGAGTAGCCATTGCCTGCAATGATGTTTTGGCTGATATCATAATATCCATCGCCACCGTTGATAACTTGAGTGAGATTTCCATCATGAGCCGTGTAGCTCAATCCCAGAAACAAAAAACGTACCGCGAGCGCGAGAATGAAGATACAAATCTCAACTTTATGCGAGCGTAAAAAGCGCATGAGGGAAGGATACCACAAATTACTTTTTTCCAAAAAAAATGACGTACCGATATAAGAGAAAACTGGATACTGCGATGAGACCGCTGGCAATAATCTGGGCAAAGATATACCAGAGATGAATCTTTTCAACCAAAAAGTACAGTAGAGCAAGATTCAAAAAGAAGTTCGTGGTGGAAATAGTAAAGTACCCCATTGCTTGAGAGTGGACGCTTTCAAGCGAACGCTCTCGGAAGGTCCAAAACTTCTGGAGAGCGAAGCCGACACAGCATGCCAGAATGAACGAAATGCCGGCCGAAACAAGATAATACAGCCCGACGTACTCTGTAAATAAGAACAGCAAACTTATGTTCGTAACTGCGCCTATGCTTCCAGCGGCAATAAATCGGCCGATTGTATAAATCAGGGCGCGGTGTTCCTCTGCGTATCTCATAAGAAAATCGGTAAATGTCATCGTGAATTTGGTTGGGGAGGCGCAGGCGTATATCTTACGCTATAATGCGCAATAATGAAAAACCTGCACGAACACCTTCGTGCGCTTGCGGTTGCCAGTCCTGATCGAACAGCACTCTTCGTCTGCGACGCTACTGGTAATGTCTTAGGAGAGATTTCGCGTGCCGCACTGTTCACCAAGATAGAATGGGCGGCTGCATATTTGCAGAACATGGGACTGCGCGCAGGAGACAGAGTGGCGCTGGAACTCGACAATTGCGCAGACTTGCTGATATTGAGCTGGGCGGCGTGGGGCACAGGGATTGTAACTGTGCCGCTTGATACAAAGCGCGATACAGATGAATTGCGCGCGTTTAAGTTGAACGCGACAGGCGCAAAGAAAGTGTTGCGGCATGAAAAATGGTCGGAACAGGAAATGAATGCGAATTGGATGCTAGATTGCTCGCATGATGCGCTGATACTCTTCACTTCCGGTACGACAGCCTATCCAAAGGGAGCTCGACTGACACTGGAGAATCTGGTCATTAACGCAGAGAGTATTATTGAATGGCTTCGTATTAACGAGAACGACCGTTTTTTAGTCCAACTTCCGCTACACCACATTAACTCAACGACATTTTGTCTCGCGTTGTTCATCGCCGGCGCTTCAATCGCGATACCGCCTCGCTATTCCAATTCGCATTTCTTTGAACAAGCGGCGAATAGCAACGCGACACTGACATCGGTCGTGCCATCAATAATCTTCGACCAACTTGCACGAACAGCGGAGTTCGAGAAGGTGAAGAGTAGATTGAAACTAAGTCGTATCCAGCTTGGTTCCGCGCCCGTCGTAACATCGGATGCACTTGAGTTTATGCAGAAGTTTTCCATTCCGCTGTATCAGGGCTATGGTCAGACCGAAACTGCTCTAAGAGTGACTGGCGTGCCGATGGGCCTGTCAGAAAAACAGTATGCTGAAGTTGTGGCAGAAAATTCTATAGGAACCCCGATGCAATGGGCCAGCGTTGAGGTCGCTGATGATAACGGACATATTCTCGGTGAGGGACAGGAGGGAGAACTCATCGTCAAAGGCCCTGCGGTTATGTGGGGCTATATCGGTAACGAGCCCGCATTCCGCGATGGATACTTCTTGACCGGCGATATCGGATATTGGAAAGAAATTGGCGGGCGGCGTTTCTTCTTTCTTATAGGACGTTCCAAAGAGATTATTATTAAGGGCGGTGTCAATATTTCTCCGGTCGCCGTTGAGAATGCTCTTAAGCAATTGAACGGCGATATTGAGCAGGTGTTTGTGGTCGGAGTAGATGATAAACGCTACGGCGAAGAGGTTGGCGCAGTAATAGTCTGGAAATCCGGGACCAAAGAAGATGTCGCCATGCGAAGATTAAAATTTATGTTACTCGCCCGGCACGAGACTCTTAGCGAATACGAAACTCCAAAATACCTCGCGTCTATCGGCGCAGAAGAATTGCCAACTACTTCAACCGGCAAAGTACAGCGTATTATTTTAAGAAAAAATATCGGCGGCAAATTTGAGTCTGTGTATGAACTTATGCACGGCGCTGAATTTCGCTTTACCATGATACTGCCACAGTCTCCTCTTGCGGACGCGTCGCGTGCTCTGTACAACCATTGCTGGCAACCGCTTACGAAAAATGAGCGCGAGTACAAAAAATATCTCGGCGAATATCTGACGCTGGGCGCAGTCGATACAAACGGCATTCTCGCGGGTCAAATATCCTTTTCATATGCCGATAAGAAAATCTCGTGCGTTTCTATATGCAGCGCAGGTTTTAAGCCGAAGCCTATACCAGAGGTGAGGGAGGCGCCAAGTGTAGAGTTTGTGCGGCAGTATCTGCTTGCAGGTCACGACCCGGTAATGAACTTCCACCAGAAACTCGGCGCCGAGCTTGTTGAGGTTACCCCCGCTGGCCGACCCTCTGATAAAAGTTCGCTCGGTTATACGATGCTGTTACATTACCATTTAGCAGAAAATGCCAAACTTGACGGACCCGTTTCAAATCAACTCATACAAGCAGTACGTATTCTGGCCAGCGACGTCGGCGCCGATGTGTATGCGGTTTCTCGTCCCGGCGGCCTCGCATCTTACATACACCGTGCGACGTGATATATTCCATCCAATGAAACACATTGCGCAACCTTATTCTTTTTGGGACATCGTATGCAAAGATGCCGTTGCCGTTGGAGGCGTGGTTAATCCGAACGCATCTTTCATATCTCGCATATGGCAGGTCCGCCGACTTATGAGGATGCGGCCGAGTTTCGCGTGCGTATTCTGGCTTCGTATAAATCAGCTCTTTGTTCGTAGGAGTTGGCGTGGGTGCTTCCGGATACGGATTTGGCGGCAATATCGATTCGCTAACAGCATATCGGAGTACGCCGACATCGGCCCCGGATTATTCTTGCCACACCCAACCGATGTGACTATAGGAAGTACTGTTAAAATAGGCAAAAATGTGACTATTTATAACGGCGTTACATTGGGGAGTAAGCACTTTGGTGGAGATGAGGGAATGCCGCAGCTCGGCGATAATGTCATTATCTACACGGGAGCCAAGGTCATCGGCGCGGTGCAGATTGGTGATGGTGTAGAAATTGGAGCATTGTCACTCTGCAATAAAAATGTGCCATCCCAAAATGTTATGTATGGCATACCACCGAACGTAACAATACGGCCGAAAAAACTTAGTTAGGCAGTTTATATAATTCGAAGCGGTCATCTGTATACACGAGCACTGCTCCTAGCTTTTCCGGGTAAAACGGAGAATCCAATGTTTTGTCATTGAGCATGTACGACACGTGATATTTTTTGAGATACGCTTTGATGTTCGGTTTGATATCGGTCCGGAACTTCTTCTCAAGATCGGTAAAGAATTTTTCGCCTAGCAATTGTTGCGGCGTCGGCGGCGTACCGCAGTCCTTGCTCTTATCCCAGAAGAATAGAATCCTGCAAATCTTAATTCCACGTTCAATTGTTTTTGCGTTATGAGCGGTGTCTTGGCGACCAAGATAATCTTCAATGTTGTTCTTGAGATCGGATATCGTTAGATTATTGAAATACTGTGTGATGAGATACCGTTCGCGAACCTCATTATCAGATAGCAGCTCCAACCTCCCCCAATAGGTGTGGAGCGAGAAGTGTCTCGTATACGTGGGGAGGAGTGTCGTCACGTAGGTTGTTGGATTACTCCATACGGCAACAGGACTCTTCTCTGTATCTTGTAGCCACGCAAGCGGTTTTGCATATTGCTGGTTCGCCTGCCACACCGTTCGGTTAACGTAGGGGGGCAAAAACTGTGCAAGAAACACATACTGTATGCTCGCAATTGATATCAAAAGAAACGTACCTATTGCCAACATGCGCAACCCATTGGATAGTTGCGCGCACTGTCTCCATAAAAACGTTCCTAAACTCACGACGGCAACGATAAGCCATGGGAATATTAAACCGGGCATGTGTTCACCGGTCTCCAGTAGCTTACCGGTAATAAGGTTGCTCCCCTCCATAACCCATAGGCCGAACCCACTTATCGCGAGGAACGAACCGAGCAGAATAAATTCTTTATTTTCTCGAAGTGTTCGCGCGCGCCAATAAAGTATGGCTAGAAATGCGCACACAACTCCGATCCACCCTCCCGAATAGATGACTTCGGCCATCGGCAAATGAGTGTTCACGAGCCCGAGACGGCCGACACTCTCCCAGAAATACGGCGACGCGTGAGAGAGCCAGAGTGCATACAACGGCACGGGGAGACCAATGATGCCCCCCAAGAGTGACGAGAGGAGTGACGCTTTCAGCAGTGACCAATTTCTGCGAGCAAGTGCGTAGAGAAAGAGGATGCCGAGAGTGATAACAGCGGTTTGCCACAGATATGAATAAAAGTAGAAGGTCGCACCAGTTATAAGAGCGAGAAAAATGATGTTCTTTCGGCTCTGTTCGCGTATAAGACACAGAAGCGCTATAAAGAACAAAAAATAAAATGGGTACACTGTCTGAAGATTGACCGGTCTCAATATATGTCCGTATGATTGCACGTACAAAAACAACGTACCTAATACAGCGACCCACGAGGAGACACGCAATTCACGAAGTAGCCAATAGGCAGTTACTGCGAACAATAAGCTCCATATAATAAAATTAATTACCATTGTCGTCGTGAACGGAACTCCGAATAGAAGAGGGATTGCGTTAATCCATGCGCCGGCAAAAATGACGAGCGGTGGACCGTCGCTGTGTTCAAGAAAAAACGCATTGCCGCCGGTGAAATGCCCTTCCCCGATTGTTTGCACGCGTGCGTCATATATTCCGTCGGTGAGAGGCGGGAGAATACCCTGCCACGCATCTCCAATGACAAAAACCGTCTCAAAAACCGGAACGGTAGTAAGCATCAGTACTATTACGACGAGTACGGTAAATGGGCGGTGAGGTTTTAGAAAGTCTTTTATTTTGGTCATAGTCATAGCCACGATTTGATTCGTTCAACGATAATGAACAATATCATGCGGAATCCGAGTTTTACTGCTTTTGAAACTTTGCCAGTGATTTTTGACGTTCCTATGCGCGAACCATACTGAACCGGGATTTCAACGACTGAAAGCTTGTGCTCCAGTACGCGAATCATGTATTCGGGAGAGAACCAGTTTCCGTCAACAGTGAATGAGTCTTTGATTTCTTCATACGCGAGGCGATGAATGAGCTTGTAGGTGCAGCCGACATCGGTAAACGAAGGACCGTTGAAGAGATATTCGAGAATCTTCGCGACCGCCCAGTTGCCCATACGGAGCGTGAAATACATGTTGGCGCCTGGGTCGCCGCCGGACCATACCGGATTCCGCGAGGTGCGCGTACCGAACACGGCGTCGTATTCTTGGCTGTAGACGAGAAGGCGGTCGAGATCGCTCGCACGGAAGGTACCGTCCGGTTCAACGGTAATGATTAAATCGCCGGTTGCTTCGTGCATACCGCGCCTGAGCGCTGCGCCGTAGCCTTGCACCGGTTCATGCACATATCTCGCAGAGGTAAGCTGTATTTCCTCGTCGCTGCCGTCTTTGGAGTTATTATCAACGGCGATAACTTCATCTACGGCAGGATGCCGCAAAAACTCCTCAATCGATGTACGGACATTTTCCTTCTCGTTATAGACCGGGAATACTATGCTGACCTTTTTTCCAAGATACATAGGAATATTAAAATAGGCGATCCTTCCACGTCCGCGGTGTGAGGTCGCTCACAATTTCAAGTTCAAGATGATACCGGAACGGCTTTACGCCGCGAGCGCGGATATAACCGATGATGCTTTTGAGCCCATCTACAAGAGGTGTTTCTGGCTGGTAACTTAAGAACTCGCGCGCTTTATTGGCGCTACAGGTGGCGTGCTTGACCTCTTGCGGACGCCCAGGCATATAGATAGGCGCCAACCTGAAATCAAGCAGTTTTGCGGTAGTTGAAGCGAGTTCGTTGATGGTAATAAATTCGTCATCGGGACCTATGTTAATGACGTGTCCGTCCACTTTGGGGTTTGTTCCCATCTTCTCTAGAGGCCCTACGACATCCTCAATGAACGAGAAACACCGCTTCTGCTCCCCGTCGCCGTATATGATCGGCTGGCGACCTTGCAACATCAGATTGACCATGATGGAAGCGACATTGCGGAACGGGTCGTCGTACTTCTGGCGCGGGCCTATAATGTTATGCGGCACGGCGATGACGTATTCCATCCCGTGGACTTCACAGAGATTGCGCACCGTGAGTTCGGCCGCATACTTCGCGATGCCGTACGGGTCCTGCGGGAGGCAGACCATCTCTTCAGAAAACGGAACCACCGGCTGCATGCCGTAACGCGCCATTGAAGAGCACTGTATGAATCGCTTCACTTTATTTGCGATAGCGGCAGTCAGAGTTGAAACGGTCGCTCCGTATATATTTTCGGTAATCAAGTGAGGAGAAAAAACTGAAAGACCTTCGTACGCATAGGCCGCCGTGTGATACACAACATCAACACCACGCATGATGTTGCGCATTTCTGCGAGATTATTGCAGTCAACCGTATGGAACTCAACGCCTGGCGGCACGTTGTCAAGATAACCGCCGATGAGATTATCACAGCCGATGACACGGTTGCCTTTCTTCAAAAGGCTCTCCGCCAGATGACTGCCGAGAAAGCCGGCAACGCCGGTAATGAAGTAAGTGAGTTTATTTTTCACGATATCTCATCATTATAGCCATAAACTGCCTAAAATTCTCATCATAGATACGGGCATCATACCAGAATTTCACCTCCCATGTTACTTTATATGGTATTCTCTCCCGACATGAACAAAAAACTATCGAGCGTATCGTTTTTTTGTCCAGCCTATAATGACGAGAAGAATTTGCCGGTTCTTGTGCCGTACGTGAGCGAATTTTTGAAAGATATAACCGATGTATACGAAATCATTATCGTGCACGATGGCAGTCCGGACAGGACCGGCGAGGTGGCGGATACGCTAGCAAAAGAATATCCGAACGTACGAGTGATACATCATGCAAAAAATATGGGCTACGGCGCCGCACTGCGCGATGGATTTTTGGCGGCAAAATACGACTATGTCATGTATACCGACGGCGACAACCAATATGACGTACGCGAATTCTTACCGTACCTCAATCTGTTAGATACCGCCGATGTGTTGAGCGGATACGTGACAAAAAAGGCAGTCTCTCTGCGCCGTAAGATTCAGTCTGAAGTTTACAACTGGCTCATTCGTCTTTTGTTTTTCATCTGGTGCCGCGACATAGATTGCGCGATGAAGATTTACAAACGAAAGGTTCTGAAGAATATAAACATCAGAAGTTCTAGTTGTTTTATTGACGCAGAAATGATTATTAAGGCGAAAAAGGCAGGCTGTAAGGTCGCCCAATTCCCCGTTACCCACTTCCCGCGTACCGAAGGTCTCGCTTCAGGCTCAAAAATGAGCGTCATTGTAGCCACGATACGGGAGATGGTAAAATATCGGTTCGGGGCATTATAATTTCCGTGATACATAAAAGCGACAGAATAGTGATAACTGGGTGTGGCGGCATGCTCGGCGAAGCCGTGTATGACATTTTTAAAGATGTCTGCCAGGTGCGCGCCTCGGATATAGACCTGAACGTCCCGTGGCTTGAGCGGCTAGACGTGCGTGTCTCTAAAGACGTGAGCGCTTATTTGGGAAAAGTGAAGCCGAATTATATCGTGCATCTGGCCGCCCTGACCGACATGGAGTACTGCGAGCTCCACCCAGAAGACGCGTACGCCACGAACACCGGCGGAGTGCAGAACGTTGTTGAATACGCTCGAGACCACAACATCCCTCTCGTATATATCTCAACCGCCGGTATCTTTGACGGCGGGAAAGATGAGTATGTGGAGAGCGATACGCCGAACCCATTAAGCGTGTATGGCAAATCAAAATACGGAGGCGAGCTGGTCGCGAAGACTCTCCCGAAGTCCATTGTTATCCGAGCCGGCTGGATGATGGGGGGCGGTCCAAAAAAAGATAAAAAATTTATCAATAAAATCATCAAGCAACTGCGAGCCGGAGCAAAGGAGCTCGCAGTGGTTAACGATAAGTTCGGCACGCCCTGCCACACCTATGACCTCGCCCAATCAATAAAATATCTTCTTGACCACGATGCGTATGGACTGTATCACGGAGCGTGTCATGGCGGCGGGAGTCGCACCGATATTGCTCGCTATCTGCTTGACTGTTTCGGTCTGACGAGCCAGGTGAAGGTAAAAGAAGTTGATTCCAGTTATTTCTCAGAAACGTATTTTGCGAAACGTCCGCGTTCAGAACAACTGATAAACATAGAATTAAAGAAAGTTGCTCCGCATCTGACGCGGGACTGGAAGATATGCCTCAAGGAATATGCTGAAAGATTCAACTGGAACTTGTGGGACCTCAATACCTCCGGGATGGAACGGAGCTTTTATAAAAATTATTTCAAAGTTGAAAAGGAGCATTGGCTTATGATTGTAAGGCGAATGATTGCACGGGATAACTTAGAAGCGAACGTAGACAAGAAACCGGGAAAGACCAAAATCTTGGATTTCGGCTGTGGTTCTGGATTGTTCGTAAACGAACTTGCCGAGCACGGATACCAGGCATACGGCCTTGATATTTCGGAAGAAGCGGTGAAGTTCGGCATTCTGCAAGGGAGAAAAAACTTGGGCGTCATTGACGCGCATAAAATTGATTTTCCGGATAACACGTTTGATGCCGTCTTTGGTATGGCCGTCCTTGAACACCTGGAAGACGAGAGTTGGGCGTTGCAGGAGATGCAGCGCGTCTTGAAGCCGGGAGGAGTCGTTATTCTTATGGTGCCGGCCTACATGTTCCTTTGGGGCATTCAGGACGAGGCGGCCCACCATTATCGCCGATATACCAAGCGTTCTCTGCTGAAAGAACTCAAAGAATCAACTTCTCTCAAGGAAGTAAGATTGTCCTATTTTAATACATTCCTTTTTCTACCTATCACCGTTTTTCGTTTAGTAAGCAGAGCATTCGGCATACAAGGCAGAGATTCGGACTTCGACATTAACAATTCGTTCTTGAACAAATTCTTCTTCTCAATATTCAACGCCGAACGGAAGCTTCTTGCCTCTGTCTCGTTTCCTTTTGGCGTTTCGGTTCTCGCTGTTATGAAGAAGTAAATACCTTAACTCCCCGTCGCACCAAGTTCCCATATCTGGTATAGCTCGTCCTGCCAGACAAGCCGGGCGCCGAGCTTTTGCGGTTGATACTCCGAATCCAGTGCAGTGTCTTTCAAAATATACTTCACATTATATTTCTTGAGATACTCATGAATGTTTGGTTTGATGTCATCTGCAAACCTGTGCCGAAGCGTCGCGAAAAAATCATCGCCGAGCAATGACTGCGGCGTCACGTCCTTGCCACAGTCGCGATTAGCATCCCAGAAAAATACCGCGCGGCAGAGAATGATTTTATGATTGACAGCTACTGCGTCATAGGAGAGTTTGCTGTTCCCGAGATACAGCCCCATTTCGTCAACCGTTTTCAATTGATCGATGGAAGGATCATCGAAATACGCGGAAATGAGATACCGTTCTATGACCTCATCGTTTGAAACTAACTCAAGATTCCCCCAAGGATTTGACAAGATAAAATGTTTGGTGTAGATAGGCAGGTACGATGAAAGATGGCCCTCACGGTGCGGACTCACCCACACTACGACGGGGGATTTCTCGCGCTCATCGAGCCACTTATATGGAGCCGCATATGTCTGGAGCGTGAGCCAGTGGTACTGGTAATACGGACGGAAAAAATCGGCGGGGTAGCGCGTAGCAAATCGCACATTGCCAATCACTAAGAAGACAAGTATAATTATGGACGCTACTTTCAAGCTTCGCGACATGGATACCCGGATGCGCCATGTCACCGCGATCAGGGCCGTAGTTATGAATACGAGCCATGGCAGAATGATCTGGCGTACGTGGTATTCCGTCTCGAGCCATCGGCCGGTAATAATATAACTGCCGTCCATGATAAGGAGCGCGATGCCGGTGAGCGCGGCAAACACCGCGAACGGCTTCTCGCTCGCGACGTCGTGCTCCTTTTTTGTTTTCAAGAATACTAACGCAAGGAACAGACAGACGAGAACGACCCACCGACCGACGTAATACAACTCGAAAGAAGTGGAGAAATGCGTATATATGAGCCCGAGCCGGTTTATGCTTTCCCAGAAATAGGGCGACGTGTGGCTAAGCCACAACATGTATAGAGGACCACCCGACCCGAGGAGTCCGCCGAAGAAAGATGCGGTGAGTATCGCCTTCCACAGAGCTCGATCCTTCTTATAGAGCGCCAGTAGAAACGCGAGCCCAAGCGTTGTAACCACTATTTGCCACCAATACGCAAAAATATAGAACGAGACGCCAGTTGCAAGCGAGAGCACGATGACGTTAGCGCGATTTGGATTCCTGAAGACACGCAATAGCGCCGTATAAAATATGAACACGAACGGGTATACGGTTTGCAAATTTGCCGGCCGCCACACGTGTTCAAACTTTTCCAGATACGCGAACAGGACGCCGAACACGGCAAGCCACGAATATACTCTCATTTCCTTCAAAAGCCAGTAGAGTGTTATGGCGAACAATAAGCTCCAGAGAAGGAAATTGATGAGCAGGGTGGCGTTATACGGAACGCCAAGCCACATCGGAATCGCATTGAGCCATGCACCGCCAAAGAGTACGAGAGGAGGGCCTCCAGCGTGTTCCATGTAAAATGGATTGCCGTCAGTGAGATTTCCTTCGCCTATAGTTTGAATGCGCGCGAAATTGAGCTGGTCGGTAAAAGCTGGCATGATGCCGCGCCATGAATCCCCAACGTATACATACATGGTAACTATGGGGGCGAGCGAAAGAACGGCAACACTGCAGAGCAGTACTACCAGGGCGATGTCTTTCTTGAGATATGTCACAAGGAACTTCGCGACACCGATAATAAAATAGGTACTTTTATTTTTCACGATGTGTTGGGTATTATAATCACATCTTA
>ERZ1292629.1645-Hain-H43-01um-R1-1645-length-21020-cov-7_pt1 | contig 21020 bp, 18 predicted proteins | sample MGYA00564399_ERZ1292629 | MGnify/ENA primary metagenome ERZ1292629 (study PRJEB36523, sample SAMEA6512636) | groundwater metagenome | collected 2019-01-08 | study: AquaDiva: Metagenomics assemblies of 32 groundwater samples | reverse complement strand
TCAATGTCCTTCAATTCCTCCTGCACCTGGTTCAACCGCTCCTTTTCGCGCCGCGTGAGTTTCCGGTCATCCTGCTCGTTGAGTAAGTTAAACTCTTCCTGCTTCAACGCCCGTCGCTCCGAGTGCTGATAGAGCCGTTTAATCGACTGGACTTCATCGGCGGTGGCATAGCGCGTGTCAGCGCGGATGATAGCCCCCAGGATGAGGCCGGTGAGCGTGAGCCAGGTGATCCAGTCTTTCATGGTTGCACCGCCTTCAGCAATTCCTGATACTGTGGACTTTCCACGATCAGCCTGCGAATGTGTTTGGGGACGCTTTTCAAGTATAACTCCAATGCCACCTCTGGGCGCAAGGTTTTCTTCGCTGCGTCACTGGTCACGCTCCGCACCGCCTTTAGCGCCTCCGTGAGCATCGCCGACTGTTGTGACGTGCTCAATCCTTGATAGCCCTTCGTCTGCACTAACGCACCAATTCCATACTCCACAATCGGCCCCATGAATCGCGCCATCGCCTGATCTGCTTCTGGATGGCCTTGGGAGGGCAGCACCTCTCGGAAAGAGAAGCCGTGTTTGTTCAATTCCTTCTCAGCGTCATTGTAGGTCTGTGCGCTCAAGCCAGAGAACTCACCAAAGAGCGGATGCTCAATCGTGCGAGGACCGGTTCTCGTTGGTGTTTCTGAGGCTGGAAGCGTCTTATCAAGGATCGGTACATTCCGTCGAATCGGCCCTGTCAGTGGATCAGACTGCACATCGCGTAGCGTGGCCTCTTCTGGGTCAACGGTTCCGGCTATGATGTTTTTATAGGAAGCCAGTGGCACCGTCATGCGCCCGATATACTGTCCAAAGAAGTTCAAGACGTTTTTCCAACCCTGTTCACCTGCGCCTTTCTGGAGCAAATCCACAAAGACGAGTCCGGTTCCGGCAATTCGATTAAGCCCGATAGCAGCCCGCGCTAAATCCTTCATCTCCACGTTGGGCGGCTTTTTAATGGTGTTGAACATCTCTTTCATCTCTTGTGTGCCAACCTTATCAACGGCGGCCCGGAAGCCTTCAGCAAATAGATTGTAGGTAATAAACGGCGCGAAGGCTTCCCCGCTGACGGTTTTCCCTCCAACCACCGGCATCCATGACGGCGCGTTGACTTCATACCATTTTCCAGGTGCGTCATCAGAACTCCGATAGGCCAGCGCAGCCGTGAACAGCCCCAATCCTGTCGCCGCTTTTGCATACGCAAGCGCCGCGGTTTTCGGGTTGGCTAATTCCTTTTGAGCGGCGAGGGCTGCGAGCGTTGGCTTCCCGCTCGATGTCACTTCTTTCGCCAGCCTTCCTTTTGTTAGCAAATCAATCGGGCCAAGAGGTGAATGGTCCCAAATAAAGCGAAAGGCGTTGGCATACTGGAAGCGCGGAAAGGGATTGATGAGGGAAAGGACCGGCAGTGCATCATACGCCCGCATGATCCGAGAGGAGAGCGCCCCTATGGTTGTTCCCTTTTCAGGCTTGGCAGCCATCGTGATTCGCAAGGCATCCTTGACACCTTGCTCAATAATATCTGATGGGACACTTCCTGGATTTGTGTGGTCAAATTTTAATCCACGTCGCGCCATTCCTTCTTTCACAGACGCATCGAAGGCAAGCCGTCGTACAAAGATTTCCTGCGAACGATTCCAGATTTGCACAAGATTAACAAATTTCCCTCCGAGCACCACATCCTGAATCGGCGCACTAATGAGTTCCATCTTCTCCAATGGGAAGGCATCGAGGAGCCGCGTGAGTTCCTTCTGCTTGGCAGGACTCAAGGATCGACCAATGGCGCTGAGTCGTTCCATGCTCGCGGCCATCTCTTGTCCAACATTCCCCTTGCTGACCCCAGTAGCGACATTCGCGATTGCATTATCTACGGCATCGAGAGAATAGTAGCCTGTACCACTCCAGAGGTTTCTGATGGCTGTCGCAATCCGACCAGTCATCATCGCCCTAGTGGTATTGTCCATCTTTCTGAACCATCCAATTGGTTCTCTTTTGGGCGGTTCAACACCGAGTTCTTTTGCCATCTCTGGATTCTGCCGGAGAAATTCGTTGTATTTTTTCTTCCACTGCGACAGGAGATTCAGATGTTGGCCGCTGGTAGTTTCTGTCTTCATAAAATTGTCGCCAAGCTGCTCTGCGGTCAGGCCGTGCCGCTCCATGATTTGTTTCTGTCCAGGCAAGACGATATCACCGCGTTTGATTGCCGCACCGACATTACGGAAGAATCTTGCATCTGGATTTGGAAGCTCCCCGTTGAACAGTTGTTCAACTTGGCGGCCAAGCGGTTTCAATGAGTCCACGGTCCACACCTTCGTGCTCAGTTCGCCGGGAAGTTCAGTGATGGGTCCGGTGGCTAACTGTGCTGGCTCATAGGGAGGTGGCTTATATTGCGCCGCGCCAACAGTTGACCTGGCCTTTTTGAGTACAGCTTGGCCGCCTCCTTGCCCACGCCTCCAGAACAACGCAACGGTCGCAGGATCACTTTCAAGCCCTGGAGCCACCTCTGCAATAGTTTTTCTAATCACTGAGAAATATGAGGAGAAGGCTTTTCCCTCCTGTTGTGGTGTTGGAGCATCCGGCAATCCGAACCGTTGCCGTGTGTCTTGACTCCACTGAAGAAGTCCCGCATCGCCACCATGTCTGACTTGTTTGCCATTTTTAAACTGACCAGGCTTTGCCGTTGGATTCTCTAACGTCACCAGCCGATTAAACATGGCAATATCGGCCGGATCGGTGAGCCCTACCTTATATTTCGCGTTAAAATCCTGAACGCCTTTCGTCTCCGCTAGGGCTAACTTTGCTGTTCGGCCCTTGTCGATGTCAGCCTTCCTGCCTTTACCCAACGCGTCTGTCCATGTTGGTGTAGATGCTGGAGGCGGCACCGCTCCCACCACACCATGCGCCTCACCAACACTCCAGTCCTGCACCGGCTCTTTTGGTGGTGCCTGGATCGCTGGCTGGCCCGCTGGTTCCATTATCTTTAATGGAGCAGACTTTTTAACATCTGCAAGTTTTATCGCTTTCGATGCCAATTCCTTCGACAATACTGTGGTCTCTTCCTCAAACCCATAGGATAATTCTTTCGTGATTGGATTTCGAACTGCACGAGAAGATTCATACGCACTTTTAGGAACATCAATGTAACTGAGATAGCGCCCAGGGCCAGCATTATCCCTAGCAAATTGTTCTGCTGTTTCTCTGTTCGTCGTAAACCATCTGCCCTGATATTCTTGCATCCTTGGGTCTTTCCAAATTGATTCCGAACTTACTGGTCCCTCACCACGATAGAGCCGTACATAACCTTCTTTAAGTGGTGGCTCTCCTGAAAATGAAGCCGATTGAGGGTTAATCGGTTGTGGGGGCGCTGAGGGCGTTCTACGCTCCGCACCTTCAGCACGTTTACGAAACCTGTCTAAAACAAGTTTTGGATTCGGATGCTTAATTTCCTCCTGAGAAAATCCGTTTTCCAATAATGCTTTTCCAATGCTAAAGCCTTCTGGGAGTCCAGATTTCCCATGAAGGTAGTCTAAGAGTTTTTGACCATCGGGAGAAAGTCCCGTCCTTCCAGCGACCTCTTCACTGGGGGCGGCTGGTTGTGACGTTGGGGTCTTCCTCGCCGCAATGATCGCCAGGGCCTCATCCCCTGTTCCGGCCTCCTTACTGGTCATTAGCTTTCTGACTTCCGCTTTTAGCTCAGACTGAGGAATTTCAAGCACTTGCGCGGCATTAGCTTGACGTTCCGCATACGTCTTGCCCTTGAAGGTTTGCTTGGGCTGTGGTGACACGATTGGCTGTGGAGGCTCTGGGACAACAGGGGGAGCTATTCTGGCCCGGCTTGCGGCAATCTCTTCCGCACTCATAGGCACAACCTTGGGTTCTGGCCGAGGAATCGCCTGTCCCTCCGGTGTGACCGCTATGGCAGGGGCCGGAGGAAGGGCTTTAGGACTAACAGGGACTCCAGCCGGGTAAATCGGACCAGCTTCAGGGCGTGGTGGAATATCAAAGCCTGGGGGCGGTGTTGTAGGAGTCGCGCCCCTTTCTGGCTCTATCAATCCCTGCTTCTTCAGGATCTCACGCATGGCCGTGGTCTTCGCCATGTCCGCCGATTTGATCTGCATCTTCCCAAGGGCGATGAAGGCCAAATTGACGGCAATCGGCTTGCCAAGGCTCTCAGAAATCGCCTGAACGGTTGTTTCTCCAACCACCGGCAAATTCACTGTGGTATTTTTGACACTCTCTGGTAAAGCCTCAAACGCCCCGTCATAGGCTTGCTCTGTCGCGGCAGTGAGAGGAGAAAATACAATCCGTGGAAGCGCAAAGACTGTCTGAAGGACACCCATCAGGCGTTCTGGAGTGGTAGATTGTGGAGAGATGATCGCCCGTCCGCTAGCCGGGATATCGCGCAATCCCCCAGTGATTTCTCCTGCGGTCCTTCGGCCAAACTCTTTCAGGAATTGCGGGAGACCGGGGCGTTGTGGGGGTGACTCCGGTCCAAGTGGACCAATATCGGCCGGCGGCGGCGCAAATCCTTCAAACCCGATCCCTGGCGGTAAGGGATGCTCTTGGAGCCACTGTGAGGCACGATCTAGCATCCCAGGTGCAGGCGGTGGAGGAGCAGGAGGAACCGGAGGCTCAGGAGAGGGAGGAGGTGGTTCGTAGGGCGATGCTAAGACTCGATCAAAAATCTCATCGAGCGTGCCACTCTCATATTGAAATCGACGGCGAGGGCGTGGTGTGGGAGGTGGCTGTTCAGTCTCCCCACCCAACACCCTGTCAAAAATCTCATCGAGGGTGTCTACTCCTGTGTCAGCCACTTACTCGCTCCAGACTTTTCGAGCAAATCAGCGATAAACAGCATTCTCAGTTCATCCTTTGATGGGTCTCGACCGTGGGCAGCCTGAAACGCATCGCGCAACTTCTTCGATTTTTCCTCTGCATCAGCCTTAAATGGTTCATATTCTGGAGCGAGGATGATTTTCTGACGGTCCTCCATTTGTGCAAGCGTATTTTCGACAACCTGTGCTTGTTCTGAGAGTGAAAAATCCTGAAGCATCAATGCAATTTCTCGTTTCGGGTCTTTGCTCTGACCCAACACGCCTTCTAAGGCAGCCTTCCCTTTTGGATCGGTGGTAGCAAGAGACATCGCCTCAATTAAAGGATTCAGTTTGCTTCCACCACGCTCAGACGCCATAGCCGCTCGGCGAGAGTGAAAGGCCACAAGATTATCTCGCATATCTTTAATGGTGGGGAGCGTCACATTCGCTTCTTTGGCCGCTTGAATCCGACCAGCGCCTGTCGCTCCACTCTCAGAGATTCCAATGGCGAGATGCTCCGTTGGGCTCGTGGGGGATCGCCAGGACTGTTCTGGTGCGCCGGGTTTGAATGAGGTGGCCCCGATCATGCCTGGTGGCGAGCCAATATCTCCTATCTCTCCGACATAGCCCCTATCCACCGAGGCTTGGCTCGCCATTGCCCCTGAGAGACGCTTTTGGGCAATCAAATTCGGATGCACGGCGAAGCCCGCGTACTCTGGACCGATTTGCGCCCCCAATGCGGCGGCGGCATTCGGATCATAGCGTGGTGGGTGGCCAAGTTGACCAGGGGCCATACCGCCTTCAAGCAGCTGCCCAAATTGGGCGAGGAGTTTCTTCTTGTCCTCTGCCGCTCGGGTTTTTTGCCGCATCCCCTGAAACTGCAAGAGATTCTGTATGGTATTCGTCCGTGGAGCCCCAGCGGATTCGGCGGTGCCTTGCAGAAGGATCGCCAGCATTTGTAACATCTCAGGGGAGATGCCACCTAATCCCTCAGCCATGTAAGCCTCCTATCGCCCCCAGTACATTCCCGCCGCCAGCGCAAGATTACTCAGCAAGCTCGCAGTCGTCGCCAGTCCTGTGCCTGGTGTGGTCCCACTGGTGTTCTGTGTCATTCCAGTGTTCCCAAAGTTGATCGGCTGTCCGAGCATGGATTGTGATAACTGGAGCTGGTTCAAGAGTTGCTGCTGTGAGAGATTCGATCCCAGATTCCCCATCGAACCGTAGGCAGAGTATGGATCACCGAGCGCCCCCATGAGCGAGAGCTGGTTCTGAATAGAGGCTTGCTGTCTCGCAAGCTGCTGTTGGAAACCCTGTGCCTGCGAGGCGAGACCTAATTGGGCATTCTGCTGACCGGCTGAAAACTGAGCCATATTCCGCTGGAAATCGAGATTCCCGAGACCAAGGGCGTTCTGGCTTTGTATCCCATATTGTTGAAGACCCGCTGACGACTGTCCCAGCGCACTGCGCAGCGCCAAGTCTGCCGCGCTGATCGCCTGGTTGCCCATCGCCCCGAATTGCGAGACCGCCGCCTGTTGTGCGCCCAAGCCTAACGTCCCCAAGATTTGCGCGGTCTGCTCCGGTGTCCCCATGCTGCGAATCACATCCATCCGATTGGACATCGCCTGCTGTTTCAACCCTTCCTGAAATTGTCGTACACGCTCAGAAAAGGCGACATCTTGTTCTCGTAGTCCGATGGCCGCTTGCGCCCGCTGCCCGCCCATTTGCTCCATGAATCGGCGGTTCTCTTCTAAATACGGCTGTCCAATCGGCGTATCAGTCAGGCTCATGCCTCTCAGGGCGGCTGATTCCTCTGCTGCTTGGCGTAACCTGCGAGCGCCCTCATCCTCGGCTGGCCGATATGCGGCATCGACTAACCCCTGAAGGCTCGGAGACATAGCTTGTCCAGACAACACCGATTGGATATTCTGCATTGCCAAGTCTAACATCGGCTGATTCGCGGCGGTCGTCTGCTCCTGTTGTGTCATCGCCTGCTGAAGTTGCGAGAGCAGCGACTCTCTCTGGGCCTGCTGACCCTGGAGATTTGATTGGAGGCTGGTAATGAGCGCTTGCAACTCCGGTGGGATAGTAAACTGCGTAGGAAGATTTGGTCCTGGAGGTGCTTGAAATGGAGGAGGAGGAGACGGCATGTTTGGCGATGACGACATTTGAAATGGGGTCGGTTGCGCCCACGGTGGTAATGTAATTGGTGGAGTCTGTGGGAACATTCCATAGGGGTTCTGAGTCGATCCTGGGCCTGGCGGCGGTGGGGCTGTTCCGCCAACACCGCCCCCTCCTCCAGGGACTGGCGGCGGGGTACCGCCCGGTTCCGGGGGAATATAGCCTGGCCCTGGTGGTGAGATAGGTTGAAACGGAGGACGACTGACAGCACCATACAAATCCTGAGCGGTGGAGTTAGGATAGACACCAAATTGCTTGAAGAACTCTCCAGCGGGCAGGCTTGGTGAAATCCCGCGCTGCTGAAGCCAGGCATTTGCCGTATTCGCGTCAAACCCAAACAGGCCGTAGAGTTGACTGATCGGCGTGGAAGAACTAAACCCACCACCGGTCAGCATCTGACCAATAGTTTGTCCTGGCGGTGGCTCAGTTCCCCCAACCGTTCCCGGCTGCCCTCCTGAGACTAGAGGTTGGGGCTGTGGGGGTGGGGTATAACTCGTCCCGTAGGGATTCGTGTTTGGTTGAACAGCAGGCTGGGCGTTTAACTCCGCTACAACCTGATTGATAGAGCCCTGTGTATATGACTGTGATGGTAAATTCGCTTGAAGGTAGGCTTGAGCGCCGGGGGAGAGCCTTGCCCATATCTGGGAAATAGGAACGTCCATACCATAGGGTCTGCCCCCATTGAGTTCAGCAATAACCTCTTGTAGCGTCATTTAGTCCCTCATGTGTGATGGGAATGACACGTCTCTACCCTCTTCCTAACCCGCCAATCGGATTAAAGCCAGGCTGGTTCATTCGCCACTGCCGACCACCTGGCAGCGCACTAAGAATCTGATCGACGAGCGCATACAATCTCCCATCGCCGCTCTCTGGATTATATGCTGGGAAGTCCCCACGGTGCATGCGCGCCGCGACGGAGTTCTGATCCCATCCCGCTGGGGTATTAAACTGTGACATTTGGTTCAGTCGTGGCATATTGGCAGCCTCCCACGCTTGGAGTCTCTGCAATTTGTCCTCTTCTGAGATGGGAAGGCTTTTTAACATGGCGACCTGTTGATCGAATTCGGAGGTGCCCTGCGCGACATTCGCTCTCCATACATCCTCATTCGCTAACTGTGTACTATATCCTCTCCGTCCAAAGTCCAGCCGGATGTTAGGGCCAAAGAGATATTGTCCAGGATTTTGTTGTTCCCACGCCTGTTGTTGCGCAATCGCTCGCTGTTTGATGGCATTTTCATGTTGCCCGGCTGCGAATTGACTCCCAAGCGCCATGGCCAGGACACTGGCGAAGGGAGCCGCAGCCCCCAACACGCTGCCGAGCCCTCCTGCCATAGAGCCAGCAGAGGCAGGACTGGTGATGCCAAGCCCCCCAGCGCCACTCAACAGACCGGCATCGATGGACCCGGCGACGGAAGGACCGAAGATGCCCCCGAACCCACTCCCTGCTCCACTCGCTCCAGCAGCAGCGCCAGCACCGCTCCACCCTCCGGGTGGGGAATCAGGCCATGGTAACTCACCTGGGAAGGGAGCCCCTTCACCAAAGACGGGAGATTCACCGAGGACTCCAGGCCCACCACCTGCTCCACCGAACGAGGGCCATCTGGTCGGAATCGGTGGAATACTCCCAGTTTGACCCTTCTTGGTTTTGGTCGTCATTCCTGCACCCAACAGTGCCCCGGCTCCTAGTCCTGCCGCTCCAGCCGCAAGCGACCCTCCTAATGATCCTGTGGACCCTGGCACCTTTGCTGGATCAAACCGCGTGACCTCACTTCCAAGTGGAGGCGGGGGTGCGGTCTGTCCAGCCGTTACCCCCCCAGGCGGTTCACGGCCCCACCGCCCGCTCCTTGCTGCCGCATCAGCGCCATTAGTTGTTGGATGAGCGCCTGCATTCCTTGCCCGCCCTGTCCTCCGCCTGGTCCCATAGGAGCGGATGATGGCGGTGGCATCGTGGGCGGTCGAGTGCCTGGAGCCATCGACGCCTGCACGGACGCCATGAGTCCAGGGATCATCCCTTGCCCCTGGCGAAGCCGTGACATCATCGCTTGTGATGCCTCGTTCGCCCCGCCGAGACTGGATGCTGTCAGCGTGTCGATTTGTTGCTGCTGTGGACTGGGTGGGAGCCGCGCCATGTTCCCACTGGCATCTTGCCCAATGCCCACATTCTCCATCAGAAACGGCATGAGCTGTTGCCGCATCTTCAGCGATTCAAGAGCCAGTCGTATCGCCTCTATCTCTTCAGGAGATTTCTGTGCGGGAACCTGTGTAACCGTTGACGTGGTTTCGTTATTGCCGAAACATCCCATCTTCTACCTCCACATTTTCATAACCAGATGCCGCTCCTCTGGCACAATGACGGCTCCATGTTTCTGCAAAATCTTCACTGCGCTGGTGCTTCGCTTATGCGGCATTCCGGTCCACCCTTTCGCGCCCACCCTCTCCAACAATCCCTCAAACGTCCTCAGCAACCACACGCTTGCCTGATAGCGATGACGCGGAGAGGCCAAGGGGTTTTCCTCAAACACCTCGATATGGCCCCACGGATGTCCCAACCACCCGCGAAGCAGCGCCACGAATTGCCCAGACCACTCCGCCACGAGCGACACCATGAAGTCGTCGTTCAGGTGCGCTTCATCCACGCTGAGCAGTGCGGCCACGGCTGGCACATCGCCGCCATCCATTACTCGGATGGTGAGTCCAGCGGGGAGCTTTTGAGGGCGGCGAGTTTCCTGATGCTGACCCACCCCTTCAAGTCCTGAGACCACTCCAGTCCCCAGACCGTCCCCAACGCTTCCAGGAGATCGCGTGTCTCCTGAAGTTGGGCCGCCTGTGTCTGGATCACTTGGACAAGTTGCTGTGCCTGTGTTTGCAGTGCGGTCAGTTGGGCGCCAAGTTGAAAATGTAGCGGTCCGTCTTTCACTTAACCCTCCTTTTCCTTCCGCTCTACAGAGCGGCATCAATCTCCTCACGCGTGAGCAGCCCCTTATTGAGAAGCACCCGGATCGTGGCATTTAGTTGTCGCTCCACAGCAATAGGAGGCGGAGGAACTTTGATAGCACGGAACGTATCTGTCATTTGATTGCTGGTCACGTCGCGTCGATCAAGTACATGCTGCTCACCAACTTGCAACGTAGGCTGAACCATTCTATAGGGCACCGCATACCGCTTCTGCCGATTCCGTGTGTTCGTCGTCGCGTCAATAGAGCCATCACGCAGTTCGTAGAATGTCCCGTCAGGATTCAATACCGCATACATTAGACTCCAAACCTCCCTCTTGTCCCCATATAGAGCGCGTTCAATTGCGGCACGGTCAGCGCCACGCCCTCCCAGGCGGCGAACATACCAAGACGGCCCGTATTACTTATGGGAATACTTCCATTGCCTCGTGCTCCGATTTCCATCGTATGGGTCGCATTTGCTGCTGAAGGCGTCGTATACGTCGAGCTAAACAATTCCGCAAGACCGTTCATGTAGTGGATCATGCCGTTTGCGCCTACGCTTTCGTCCAGCGATACTGCGCAGAGGCTCCATATACTACCTGACAAAACAAGTGTGGTTTGCGTCTCCAGAGCCGTCCCGCCACTACCTTTAGTGATATCAAAATATAGCTTAGATGTTCCCGTGACAAACCAGTCGAACCCAACCTCGACCGTACCAGTCTCTGTCCCGGCAATTGCTTGGGCCGTACCCAACGAAAGGTAGAGCCATGCAAAGAGTGTGAACTTCGCGTTGTCCTTGTGGATGTTGTTCATCCAAGCTTCATTAACAGCATCGTAGCGGAAGAAATCGGCACCATCGAATGACCAGTATTCTCCGGTGCTCCGCTGCCCTGCCGTGCCATTGAAGGTAGGGTCATCGGCGGCGGCGCTGCCATCAAGGCCCCGGAAGAAGTCATACCCGTTGCCGCTCGTATCGAGCCACGATTGGCCACTGCCGTAGGAGGCAGCATCCCCAGCATCAAGGCAGAGCTTCAGGCCAGAGGTGAGCCCGCACCGCCGAATGACGTGGATCAACTCGGTCTGGGCGTAGGAAGGAGTGACCACGCGGCGTTTCTGTCCAGTAATCATCAGGCATCCGTATCGGCGTTGGTGGTGACGGTCATAACGATCCCCAAGAGCTTGGCATCAACCGCCAGCGTGTCATCAGCCACATTCCGCTTGATCTGGAATGTCACAAGATCGCCTTCAACCGGCGTCCCACCTACCGTCATTGCTGATGAGGCTGGTCCCTCATGCTCATCATTCGCCAACAGAAGAGTATCGGTTGACGTTTGCTCTGTTCCGAAAGCGACATCAAGGGGATCATCATTTGAGGTTGCAATCGCTTGAAGCGCCCAAACTACCGTACCCGATCCTGATGCCGCCGTCCACACCGGAATGAAGGTAATCGTGGATTCATTCCAGGACTTCGGCATCCGCCATTTGAACTGCGCGAATTCCTGTGTAGTGGTATCAAAATCAAGGCTCTCATGGTTGTTCTTGTTGGTCGTCTGTTCCGTGTAGCCCCGAGAGGGACCATTGGTGATCCGTGGGCCCATCGCTGCGGCGTCGACCCAGATATGCTGTAATCCTCCAGTTCCTCCTCCACCCCCCGCCTTAAAAATCGCATTCCCCGTCGCCGTATCCTTCGTGAGAACGTGTTCGTTCGTCGCACCAGCAACGGCAGACAGAGTATCAATGGCTGCCTGAGCGGTTGTGGCCGCTGTCCCCCCCTGCCCCACCGTTACTGCGGCGTTCGTGGTCAACACCGTCGTCGCCGCATCCGGGAAGGTATACACGCGAGCGACGGTCGGGCCTGCAGCGGTGAAAAAGGCAATACCAGTACCACCGTTAGCGGTAGGCAGGATGCCGGTCACATCTGCGGTGAGGCTGGCCGGGAAAACCGCGAATGCCCCCCATGACGATGTATAGAGATTGAATGCGCCCGTCGTCGTGTTATAGCACAGCATCCCTGCGGCGGCGGTCAGCGCGTCCCGCTGAGTGGTCGTCAAATTGTGCAGGCGAGCCGCCCCAGTGGTTCCCAGCAGAGTGAGATGGCCGACGGAGCTCAGTCGAAGCCACGAACTTCCAGCGGTGACAAGATCGAGTGTGTCCGCCCCGGACGAAAAGATGCCCGTGTTGGTATCGCCAGTAAATTGTAGTGACGGATCGCCCACCGTCCCCAGGTGCAAGCCTGTGAGGCGGAACCCCCCCGCCGCCATGTTCGCGGTCCACGGCGAGACCAGCGACAGCGCGTTATTCAGGATATTATCGAATTCCGCGTTCAGGGCGGCAAAGGTCAGCACCTCTGCGCCCCACGTCTTCACCCTTGAGATTGCGATAGCTACACCTCCGACAGTCCAGCCGGTTCAAGCTGAACGGCTAGATCATGGACTTCCATATCCTCGTTCAAGCCCGCTTGCGTAAACTGAAGTTGCTGCACACGATACGATCCAGGCAATAGCGCATAGCGTTGACTATAGAGTGCGCCAGCCAAGGTATCGGTATCAAGCGTAAACCCACTCCCCCCTCCGAGAATCGCGCCGCCTGTCTGTGCAACTATGGCTGATGCCGACGACTCCTCATCATTCTGCCACTGCACGGTGATATTCGACGTGCCTTGCGGCACCAGCCCAATCCGAAGCCACGCGGTCTGCTTTAGTAAATCAGGCACACCATAATGAAGAAAGGGGAGCGTCACCTTTGCCGTGTACGCGACATTTGCGATATTCCGATCCGCCTCATCATGGCGCAGGACATACCCGTCATATCCACCCGAGAAGAGGCGAGGCTGGTTCGTGTGAATCGAAATGCCCAGAGATGCCGCACTATAGGCGTTCAGCAAAAAGAACCGTCCAGGGGTAAACCGATAGTCATACCCAATCACCCAGTTATTCGATGACTGCCCACTCTGTCGCACGGTCCAGAGCAAGACCCCGCGCCACGCATGATTTATCCCTTGTGAGAGATTCATGGACCCGAGCGCAAGATCCTCCGTGAACGGCTTTTGAATCGGAAAGGAGAGAAACCCCTCCTTCATGTCTCCGAACACTTCGGTTGCACTGAGCGAATGAATCCCGCGAGTGGACACCCACGCCAGATCATTGAGAAAGCTCACGATGGTCTGCTGCGCTGAGAGAGGCACCCCCCTCGTAAACGGTACTCTGGCAAAGGCATCAGTGCCGGTCGGGGACGACCCGGTAATATAGGAAATACTGCCGCGATTCGGCCCCTTGAAAATCCAGAGACGTTGCTTGTGAGAGGCAAGACCAAGGATGTTATCTCCATCATTCAGATCAATGTCGATCGACCCAGTGCCAGCGCCGGTCCAGTCCTCCACATTATCCAATGCCGAGTAATACAGCCGAGACGGATTTGATGGGACACCGGCTGCCCACATGCGATTCCGATGGGGAACGGCAAACGAAAACTTCGGCGGAGAGCCTGCTAAATTTGAGGTCGTCGCCGCCGCCTGATCCCAACTCTGCGGGACATCCACCGTGGAGGTTGACGAGAAGATGCACAAGTCATTAAAGGTAGTAAAGTGCCCTTGCTTGCCGGATTCAAGGCCCGTCTTGATGACATCCCACACGCCATCGAGGTCTTCTTTCAAGAGCTGCGTCCCCGCGTAGATCATCCGCTTCTGTGTCGGACTCCATCCGGTTCCACTCTTCCAATAGTCGAAGAAGGACATCACGGCAACAGCCACTGCTGCCTCCGTGAGTTGTGTACTATTCACCCGCGCCGCCCCAGGAAGTTTTCTCCACCCGCCGTCGAGTTCGTAGTAGATATTCTCCACCGTGGTCAAATGTGTGACCTTCTCGGCCTGTGGACCGAGCGACGGCGCCCATCCGCCTTCTATCGGCAACGGAACAGGCTTGCGTTGTGTCGGCACTTAATACTCCAAACGGTCGAAGGCGTTGTTCGTGTCGTACCGAGGCCGTCGAGCGCGTCGAGAGATCGGACGATAGCGAGAGAGGTTCGGCACCAGGCGCGGTCGGTCATCGGTCGGCATCGTATCCTGCCTGATACGTCGAATCAGGTCAGAGTATTCCGCCTTCGCCTCCTTACTTCGTGTGTCATCCTTCCGATCTCGATACCAGAAGGCGAGTGCGTGCAGGACAATCGCGTGACGATAGCGCAGCGGGACAATGGGTTCATCGGCATCAGCGGAGAGATTGGCGGCAGCGACTCCCGTACTACTGACCGCCAGATTACTGGTCAGATAGCGATAGGGGATCAGCATGGCCGAAGAGGGCACTGGATGGAGGATAATTCGTGGGCGAGGCGTCACCGAGCCGGATGGTCCCAATTCAATTAGAGTGGCAACCTTCGGTGTCCCGAGTGTGCTGTTCCGTGGATAGCGGCGGTAGAATTCGCGTGGGCCGATGAGTTCAATAGCGAGCGCATCGGTAAACTGTCTCTTATCGACCGGCTGCCAGAAGTCAGAGGCGAGCGCATATTCGTCTTCGTAGTAGGTATATGTCGAATCATCGACGGTGGCGGCAACAAACAGCGAGGCTAGACTCAAGACAGTCAAGCTACTTACCGAGACGATCCCATAGACATCGGTTCCGTTAATAGTGATCTTCCCGCTAGCCCTCGCGTTAGCTTGAGCAAACGCATTTGCGTCGCTCCACCGCGTACCGGTTCCAGTGACCGTCGACTCGCCTTGTGTGATATCTACCGTCCCGGTCGTATAGGTTGGATGCGTGAGGAGCGTGTCCCGCCGGATCGCCCACGGGAAGTCACTGTCAATGTGCATGTCATGGAGAGAGCGGTTGATGTAGCGCTTGGCAATATCGGACGTAGCCGTGACCGTCGTGGACTCACGGACAGCGTTTAGCAACTCAGTAATAAGATCCAGAAAGGTCGTGGGTTGTTGGGTGGTGGACATGGCTTATCCCTTCACACACTAAATGCCTCCAGGCGCTCCGACTCGCCGTGCGGCATAGGATCGAATCACCCCGTCACTTCCCCACCCTGCCGCCCGCCCGATCTTCAGGATCGCTCCAGGGAGCGTCCCAGACAGGATAACAAGACAGCCACGAGCAAAGTCAACCGGGACATCCGCCGCGTCCACATTCGTATTGTTAGAACTAGTCCGGTCTCTCCACTTCGGCGTGAGACTGGAGCTGTAGACATCGGTGTCGTAGAGTTCCATGATGACATCGCCGCTGCCCCCATCCAAGAGCTTGATGTTGTCGATTCGCCCTGGCCCCATGAACAGGAAGGACGACTTCGTAATCAGCCGTGACGTATCAAACCGGTGTGTGATCGCCAGCCGCGTGTCATCGAAGGCAAACTCATCAAAGAGCAGGTAGCCTGCGTTCGTCGTGGAGAGCGTACCCTGCGTCCCGAAGATCCCATCCGTAATCGCGCCCGCGTGATCCTGCGACGTGAGGTTTTGCACCCTGGCCCCATCGACGTAGAGGTCCAAGATTCCCGCTGACCCGGTAGAAACGGTCAGCATTCCCTCAATGACGTGCCACATACCCTTGCTCAGATAGGTCCAACCGCTTGAGGCTTCTGTCCCATCCGCCGCCGCAATCTCGACCACATCGGTCGTGGCAGTGATCTGAAGACTGATGACCGCTTCGACCACCGCCCCAGCCGATTGCCACTCGTAGATGTTGAAGATATCGTCAGCCGTCGCGGCAAAGTCCTTGCTGACATAGAGCGCGAATCGCACCCACGCGGTCGATCCGTCCGCGATGTTGAGGTCGCCTTCTGTTAGGGTGTGATCGTTGGTATCTCCAGGGGTGATCCGCATACAGTAGGCACCACGATAGGGAGCTGGCGCATCGGGGAGGGCGGCAAGTGTGGTGTAATGGGGAAAATCCAACAAACTGCCAGTATCGGCCTCGCTATCCCACTCACCGTTTGTGCCGGTATCGAACGAACTGGACGCGATATAGGGAAACGCCATGCTACGCCTCCTTGGCCGCTGCCGTCTTCTTCGCCTGTCGCGCCGCCTTCATCTTCTCGCCAAACGCCTTGCGCTCTTCCGGTGTGCGTTCTCGCTTGGCGGCTTGGGCCAGCACACTATTCGCGGTCCCCTGTGGAGGCATCCCCTCCGGCCAGTTGGCTTTTGCCTGTGGGGTCATAGCGAAGTGTCCAGGAATCTGCGCGTTCGCCATGAAGGTCGCCGCCCCGGTCTCTGGCTGATGGGGACGGATTTTCTCCAGGTTGGCGAGATCAGGGTCTTCGCTGGTAGGCTCCAACTGAATCTTGATATTCTTCAGCAGGTTCAGCTTCGGCTTGAATCGCTTCTCAAACTGAATATGCTTATGCACCGTGCCGGGAGGATTGCGGCGCATTTCCTCGTGCGTCGGCATCGCAGGAACGATCTCTGCCTCCAGGTCTTTCGCCGTCTGTGCCAGCAGGTCTTTCTCCTGGGGGGTCAGCTCACGCGGACTCTGCGTGGTGAGCTGCTTGTCCAACTTCCGCAGCTCCTGCACGATTGCACCGCTCTTGACCCCAGGCTGCGATTTCAACTCCTCCAGCCGTGCGCGCTCCTCGTTCATGCCAAGGCGCTGCGTGTGCCGAAGCAGGTTGGTCTTTCCTAGCCACTCCACAATCTCAGCCATGTTCCCTCCATGGAAGGGCGGGGAGCGTGTGCCCCCCGCCACTAAGGTCATCGTTTAGGATACAGTCACGCCTAGAGACAGTGGCTTATATCGCATGTGATGCTGCCAGGTGCCTGTCGTCGTCGGACCACTTCCCACCGTCGAGGTGATGATGCCGGCGCCCACGATGATGCCGAGGGTCGGCGTGGCTCCTGACATGCTCAAACCTACGCTGGTCGTCGCCAAGGTCGGCGCGGTAGTGAGGGCCGTCCCCTGCAAGATCACCATGGCCCCTGCCGCTGAGTTGGCGACTGACGAAGACGCCCCGCTGAACGTCGCGGCAGCACCATCGGTCGGGTCGGCACTCCATTGCAACGTCGCCGCCTGAGCATCACCACCAACCACACACCGAGCCACAAGGCTCACAATCTCAATCGGCCCGCCCGCGATGGTGAAGAGCGTTGTGCCGGTGGCCAGGACTGCCGTGGTATTGGTAACGGTTTTCTCCATATGGTCGTTCAGCGAGCTATTCGCCGGAAGCGCCGAGCCGGTGCCTCGGCGCACGGCATCTTGGATGTAGCCGAGGACTTCCGCGATAGACACATCATTGGCGTAGCCCGCTGCGGTTGGCCACGCAGGGTGGCCAGTGGCCCCACCCAACAGCCCATACAGCGACGTGTTGGCCACGAGCGCCGTGCCGGTGCCGTTGATGATCTGCTCGCCGTAGTACCGTAGCGCCTCAGAGATGCTGACGCCGGTAGCAGGCACCGCCCCAGTCTTCCAGGTTGTGATGCCAGCGGTGCCTGAAAGAATCTCAGAGATTGGGTCCGTATCGGCTTCAAGCCCGGTCTGCGTCACCAGTTGCTTAATGTAACTCATCGCCACATCGGTTGCGGTGACAGCCCCGGTCGCCGCAGCACTGGCGATGGTTCCCAGAACCGTGTTGACCGCCGAGATGTCATCAGACGCGACCCCCGCCGCCGAGCCGCCGGTGTATCGCGCTCCGGCTGCCGCGTCGATCACGTCCATATACCACAAGGAGTTTCCAATGGTATCGACAACGTTTCTGGCTCCAGTGGTAATCCCTGAGACATACGTAGTGCCTCTGACCTCCACATCTGAACAGAGGATTGTAACAAAGTTGACCACGGCGGTTGCCAGCACCCCGTAGTAGTCGATGTCAATCCGAGCACCGACCACGCCGTTCATGCTGATCGAGGCTTCACGCTGGTCGCCGGTTGTGAAGCCGATGTCCCGCAACTTACAGATGAAACGAGCCCCTGATGCCGTAATCGCAATATCGGCTTCGACGGTCGCAGACGTGTCCCGGTGCTCGATGTCGAGCGTACAGTCTGCCCCGGTGACGGTCATCGCGGTATTCAACCCGTCGAGCGCAGAGATCACCACCACATTCTTCATCGTGACATTGGCAGCAGAGATGGTGAACGTGGCGGTGGCAGCGGTGCCAATCGTGAAGGTGGGACGATTTGATCCGTTCCCAATGCCGATGATTCTGACACCTGAGATATCCACGTCCAGGGCGGTCGCCGTCGCAATGGTTTCCGCATGGCCTGGGTTCACATAGATCACATCGCCGCGAGCGGCGGTACACCGACTGACCGCGTAGTCCAGGGTGGCAAAGGGGCGATAGGGAGTATCCCCATAGCCGCCACTATCATCTACTCCCACGATACCCCCAGGAACAAACGTCGCGCTATTGCCGAGGAAGTACACGCGGCCCGTCGTCGTCTCTTCCAGTGGGGGAATCCCCGCAAACAGGTTCAAGCCAGAGTTATTTACGCCCATGGCGTCATCTCCTTGCGCCTTGGCCGGTCAGTCCGGTCTTGACGCGGTTAGTACATCTCCTCCATCATGGAAGGCTTCTTCGCCTTCTTCTTCCTCGCGTGCTTGCCTGGATTGCCCTTCATGTACTCGCCCGCCAGGAAGGTCTTGACGAGCGTCATCCCGAACCCACGATCTGAGCGAGCATTCCCCTTCCCGCCGCCCCACTTCGCGGTGGACTCCTGTGGCAGAGATGGTTTCTTGCCACGCGTGCCGGTCGGAGGCGGGTCGAGCTTGTTGCGGGTTTTCTTCTCCTTGAATTGCGAGTAGAGACGGTTGGACATTACTGTTCCTTTCGCACGTCAGGTTGCTGACGTTTCAAAGTCCATAGAACCGCTCCAGACGGGCTTCTAGCTGACTTGATTTCCCAAGATCCAGCGCCAGTCCAGCCACCCATTCGCGTACCTCATGTACGCGCGATATTTGGCGTATAAGGTTTCAAAATCCTCGACCCACCCAAACTCCAAGTCCACCAGGTCAATCCATGGCAGATACTCCTTCATCTGGTCCTTGTCCATGGTGAAGAAGTTGTTCGTGTCGGTGAGGTAGTTCCACTCGTAAATCGTGTATTGGCCGTAATGCACGTTGGCATTATTCGTCGCCACATCCACCTTGCCCATGGACGACACGATCTCGTAGGCGGTCTCGTACAGGTCCGGTGGAATGAGCAACGCGCTCGGCTTCACCAACAACCGCTCGGCACGATCCCCACGGAAGCCGACCATCTGAATGCGGTTGGCCGCGACGGCAGCGGCAGACAACGCCGCCGTGCTGCGGTTGTCAAACCCGCTCGCGGTGGACGCCCCGGACGTGGTGGTATGCGAGTCGCTACACAGCGCCACCCCCTCACTGTTGTTGTAGAAGTAGGTATCCACGGAGAACGCGTTATTCCAAATGCGCGCCCCATGGGTTTCCCGTGTGCGTTGCGCGGCGGTGGCAAGTCCCCGTGGCCGCTGGTCCATGATATTCGTGAGGTCATCGTCATGCAGCTTCCGCTCGACCTGGAAGCCCTTGATGAACTCCAGCGGCGTGACAATGGTGTCATATCCCTGGTAGATGTCATCGTAGGTCACGTTTCCCGTGAACGCCGTGAAGTCGCTGAAGGTGCCGACACTGGAGAACCGTGTCTGTGTTTTCTCCGGTCCGCTGCCTTGGAAGTTAAACAACTCCTTCAGCATGGACGGCAGGGCCTCAAACCGTTCATAGAAAATCTTTTTGAATCGACTGTCACGTAGGTCGCCAAAACTCGTTGATACGGCTGGCATCGTCTATGCTCCTTCGCTAGAGGTTCAAACTAGGTGGGGCGCATCCCGAACACGTGGTCCGTTGGCACCCACAGCACCCAGCTATTTGTTCGTCCTCCATTACTGGCATCCCCCAACACCAACTCCACCGCCTTCGCTTGGGCTCCTGTGCCGACCGCGATGCTCGCGTCCGCGCCATCCAGGTTGGTCGTCAACTGAATGGTGAGGGTCTGGGGCGGCCAATAGGGGGCACGAATGAAGTTATCTCCGACCACCGTGTCATAATCAAAGGGCACGGTCACAGTCCCAGCGGTGGCTGACGTCGCGGTGATCTTGCGGGCTTGGCCGACGTTCGCGCCGTCATAGCCCCACACCACCCCTTCGTCGTACTCCGTGCCGGTCCAGCTTTCGGCCGTGGTCACGGCCAATCCATCGCTTGAGGCGGTCGTGACCGCTCGGAGCGTCAAGGCCGTGCCAAGGGTCGCCCCCTGGCTCATCAAGGCCCAGTACACCGCATCCGGATTGACGATCAGGCTCACCAGCCGTTCGGCTGACGTGCCATCCGTCTGTTGGGCGGTCACATAGGTGGCCGTGTCCAGTGTGACGCCGACCATATCGGCCAGCGAGCCAGTCGTAGCAACCGCTACTCCGGCTCCATCAGCCGCCGGGATCAACTTCGGCACTCCGACCACGCTGCTTGTCGCAGCGACTTGGTACTTCTTAACGTGTGGTGCAGCTCCAGACCAGGCGTAGGCGAATCTCATGGGTCTCTCCTTTGTTGTACCGGCGTCTCTGCGGATCGCCAGTTATCCGTTCAGGAACGTCATTCCGCGACGGGCCATCGCCCGCACGTCATCTCGTGTCATCCGCACCTGCGAATACAACTCTTCCGCCACGTAGAGGGTGCATCGCGCGTCGTGGGCCTTGCAGCCATCGCAGCGTCCCGTCACCTGGGGGAAATCCGTCTCCTTGCGGTAGCGGTGCTGCCGTGGATTGAACTTGTAGGTACACTGGCTACAGAGCACAATGCTCTTGCGAAGCGCCGAGAGATCATCCATGTAGCCCCCCGCAGGACGCTTCCAGTGCCGCCCACGATCCTCCGTGGCTTTCAGTTTGTCAGAGGTGGTCCAGTGCCGCTTGGCGAGAATTTCGAGGCTCATGTCTTCTTCGCCGTGACGCGCCGGTAGTCGCTGAGACTTCTCACCGATTGGAATGACGCCTCCTTCACCATCTGGGCCTTGGTCAGACCCTGCTTCTTCCAATAGGCGATCTGTCGCTCCGACACATCCTTGAGTGGGTTGGTCTCGGTCGCCATGCGGCCTCCTCCTCCTGATCCTTCCAGAAACGTATCGGCACGCTCCCTCGTATGATC
>ERZ1292629.1643-Hain-H43-01um-R1-1643-length-21038-cov-10_pt1 | contig 21038 bp, 22 predicted proteins | sample MGYA00564399_ERZ1292629 | MGnify/ENA primary metagenome ERZ1292629 (study PRJEB36523, sample SAMEA6512636) | groundwater metagenome | collected 2019-01-08 | study: AquaDiva: Metagenomics assemblies of 32 groundwater samples | reverse complement strand
TACGTAAAGAAGGTTTTCAAGTAATATTAGTTGGATTAACTAATTCTGGAAAATCTTCAATTCTCGCAAAATTAACAAATGCTTCTCCTTTAATTTCTCCATCCCCATTCACTACAAGAGCACCTAATATTGGCACTATGTGTTATGAAGGAGTATATTCTCAAATTGTAGACCTACCATCAATCTTAGGAAAAGACTTAGACATGAGCCTTTTACATACTGCAAATTTAGTCCTCATTATCCTTGAAAAAATAGAAGATTTGCCCTCTTTTGAACCCATCCTTGAGCATTGTACGGGCAAACGTCTAATAGTCATCAATAAAATTGATCTTCTTGACGCCCAATCCCTAAGAAAATTAGAAGCAAAATTAAAATCCAAAAGAGTGGACTTTGTTCTTATCTCGTCCCTAACAAGTGAAGGAATTCCTCAACTTAAACATAAAATCTTTGAAGCCATGAATATAATAAGAATTTTCACAAAAGAACCCGGAAAATCTCCATCAAAACAACCAATTGTTTTACCAATAGGAAGCACAGTACTTGATGTTGCTGAATCTATATACAAAGGATTTTCACAAAAGATTATAGATACAAAACTTACAGGTCCAAGCGGTAAGTTTGCCAACCAACGTGTAGGATTAAATCATACACTAAAAGACCAAGATATTTTAGAATTTAAAACAAGATAAAAAAACAAAAAATCTTACTTTCTCTTTTTTATCATAACTACTATTACAACTACTAAGACGAAAATTCCTAACACCCACAACAACCAAGTCTTTCCGAAAGAACCTGAAGAATCTTTTTCATTCTCTCCTTGTTGCCCTGCAGATGCTCCATCATTAGCATCCCCCTCTGTCGAATTTGTTGTAGACCCTACCGAAGACCCAGAAGCACTTCCCCCTGATGTTGAGGGAGGTAAACCTGAACCTGAACCTGAAGAACCACCACTAGAACTTCCTGAACTTCCTGAAACGGTATAATCAAAAGTTGCAGATGAACTCAAATTTGCAAAGTTTGTCGTTGAACAAGAGGAAGTATGTGGACCACTATTTGCGGTACTAGCACTAGGAGTACTCGTGCTTCTTATGTTAGATTGTGCATCACTTCCAGAACAAGTACAAGTTAAAACATTGCCTTGGTCTACAGGATTAGGAGTACAGGATAATGATATTGAAGGAGCACTGTTATCAAAAGTTAAACTATGGACTCGAGCACTACTATTTATATTGCCTGAAGTATCATTAACAAATACAGTTATATTATACAATCCATCAAGATAATTATTTGTATTTAAGGTAGCATTCCACTGATTACCTGCGGAATTTGTCGCAGTAAATGTAGTATTTTGCACCCCACTTGAATTAGTAATATTAAAATAAACTGCCTGTATGCTGGAAGTAATATCACTCAAAGATACATTCAATACTAAAACGCCAAAAGCAGTATTAGAATAATTCTGCCCAATTATAAGAGGATTACTAAAGTTAGCCACAGCCACATTGGGTGCAGTATTGTCAAAGATTACTCGATTTACAAGAACAGAAGTATTTTGATTTCCAGCAGTATCATTAACATATGCTGTGATATTATAACTTCCATCATTATATCCTGTTGTAACCACAGATGCAACCCATATATTTCCAGTCTCAAGAGTTGCAAAAACAGTTGAATTTTGTGCCCCAGTACTATTAGTTATATTAAGCATAACAGATCTAATACTACTATTCAAATCAGAAACAGAAAGATTGAAGACAAATGTGCCAGATACATTATTTCCAGAACTTAAGGAAGTAAAGTTAACACTTGCAGGAGCTAATGAGTCAACTCTGACCTGAAAACTAACCGATGAATTCATATTTGCAAGAGTATCATTTGCGAATATTGTAATGTTGTATAAACCATCACCAAATGCAGAGACATTCCATGTTGCGTTAAAGTATCTATTATTATGACTAGCACCAGCTGTAGCATTTGTAGCATTAATTATAACTCTCTGATAAGAATCTGTCGCATTTGTTATATTAAAATACACGGAACCCAAATTGACTAACGAATCTATGACTGAAATATTAAGGACACTAGTTCCAGTAGTTACATTAAATCCATTCTGAAGAGTCAAATTAGCAACGACTGCAGGTGCAGTGCTATCAAATATTACATTTGTACTCATATTAACAATCCCTTGAGTTCCATTCACTCCAGTAAGATTATACGCCGTAGCATTGATAGTATAATTTCCATCAGCAATTGAAAAGTTTAAACTTATTGCACAAGAAATATTATATGCTGCAGCTCCCGCAGAAAACACACACCCAGAAGCAGTCGTATTCCCTATAGTTAACCAAGTTCCATTCCCATTAGGGCTTGCATAAAAAGTAGCATTAAGCGGGTTCAATAAATCTGTCGCATTAATCAATGTAACGTTAAAAAGAACATTTGTCTTAGTAAAGTTTTGACCAGAAGTTCCATTTGTAGGACTAACCATTACAACACCAGAACTAACAAGATTAAGATACGATAAAGCTGTAAGAACTAATAATGAGACAACAAATAAAATAACCCATTTATTTTTTGATACCATCTTTTTGCGACTTAGTAAATATCTACAGGTATATAAATCTTTACCCCTTTATATTGTCAACTTAAAAATGTAAGGATAAAAATTCTAAAGAATTTACCTTCCTGAAAGGAGATAAACTAATATAGATCGTCACAGAAGATTTATTGAAACTGATGGATTTGAAAGACTGAGAAGTATTAGAGTTTAAGACTAGATAAATTAAATATTATTTTTTATATTTGAATTTATATTTTCTTATTAAAAAATATACCGTTACTCCGAGCCCTATTGCAACTACAACTCCTCCAATAATCCAAAAGTTTATTGACTTTGTATCGGGAGTTGCAGCATTTCCTTGATTCCCTTGCAAAGTATTATTTGAACCACCACTTGCACTCTGATTTGTAGTACTAGAATTTGTACTATTCGAAGAATTTGTACTAGATGAATTACTACTCGAACCAGAACTCGAAGAAGATGAAGAGCTAGAGCTACTTGAACCAGTCACATTATAATGGAGCGTTGAAGTTCTGAGATTGCTCGCTTTATCTTGCGAGGTGCAAGTCGTTTGTTGATTATTTCCGCTATTTGAAGTAGAAGGATTTGCAGTAAATGTTCTCCCACTTGTCCCATACGAGGTATTCAATCCCGAAAGAGAATCTGAAACACTGCATGTACAAGTTATGACATCGTCTTCTTCTACAGAATAGTCGTCACAACTATGAGTTATCGTCGGAGAGGTATTGTCGAATATTATCCTATAAACTAAAGCCGAATTATTTAAATTACCTAAAGTATCATTGGCATAAACAGTCAAATTATAGTAACCATCAGGATAATGTGATGTATTTATTGTAACGGAATATTTTACTGTAGAACCTTCTCGACTTAAAGTTACTGTTGAATTTTGCCCACCAGAAGAATTAGTTATATTAAATCTAATCGCGCCTATTCCTATAGTCACATCTATTGCCGAAACATTAAGAATAAGATTACCTGAATAATTTCCACCGCTCAGAGGATTGGATATATTTTCTGTAAAAACTTGAGGAACAGTTGCGTCAATATAGATTATATTGCTTAAGTTTGATATATCAGTTACTGATATTGATGCTCCAGATGCATTGTAAAGCGTTGCATTCAAACTATAAACTCCATCAGCTACCGTAGCATTTAGAAGAACTGCGCATGAGGATATCCCTGCTTTTACATGGCAACCTGTTGCTGAAGTATTTCCGACCTTAGTCCAGATACCACTTATGTTAAAGAAGAAAGTAGCATTAAGAGGGTTAGGAATATCTGTAGAATTATCAACAGTCACATTAAATAATATATTTGTAATGGAGGTTTGGTTAGTGCCTGAAGCAAGAGATACTATTTTCACACCGTCTCCAGCAACTGCCATTACTAGATACGCTAATCCTATTAAGACAAAAATTCCCAGGATTAAAACTCTTTTTTTCACCATGTCTTTATAGATATTTATTGTGGATTGGATTTATAATCTCTTCGGAAGGTTAATTATATGCTTCTTTATGAAGTTTTTTCAACTTTTCAGTTTGACACTTAGCTAATATTATGTTGAGCTCATTAGATAGGGAATTCTTAACATCTAAGGGATGTAATTTTTTGGATAAAACATCTTTTTCTAAGGCATCATAACTATCATAGACTGCATTTCCTCCGAATTTTACAGACCTTTTAATAGATAGTTTTTCTTTACGATCTTTCTTAATTATAAATATAAAATACTTTAAAAGAGCCATTACTCCGTTTTCAACATTTCCCTCCACAAATTCTGCATCATTAATTTTTTTGATAACTCTTTCTTCAGTTTCTAACAGGTCTATTTTAGTAGATTCTATGCTTGAACTCATTTTTTCTCCAACTAATCCTCTAATCATAGGATTAATAAGTTCAATACGAGGACTATATCCTATTTTAGGAAGATTTTCTCGAGCATAAACCATTATTTTACGTTGATCCGTTCCACCAAACTGAGCATCTACCTCAAGATATTCTTCATCTAGTGCTTGCATCAAAGGATAAATTATTCCAGAGATTTTTGCGTTATCTCCATCCATATTCTTTACTACTTCCGAAGCGGATTTTTTACCGTCATGAATACTTGTAATTATACTTAGTTTTAGTAAATCTTCAAAATATTTTTTATTTAACTGAATATTGCTTCCCTTAACAAATTCTAATTTTTTTATATCTACTCCAATCGCCTTTAATACAGATTTAATTGCTTCTTCATAATAATTATATCTTTTTTCTAGAATACTCCAAGGTACTGAATCTAAGGCTGCGTGCAAATCTGCAAGTAAAATTTTAACATTACATCCGGCTTTTAGAAAGTCTGCAACTTTTAACATTGGAAAAAAGTAGGCTATAGACATACTTCCGGTGGGCATTGTACCCCAATATATTGAGATTTCTTTTCCAGAGGCAATCTTCTCTTCAAGTTCTTTCATACCGATTATTTCTTGAAGATTTCTAGTAATCAGTTCAAGTCTTTTATCTGAATCCATATTATTAGCTATAGAAAGGTTAATTTAAACCTTATTCTTCTATAATCATGCGGCGCATTGCCTTTTTGATAGCTATTCTTGGACTTAGCATCTTGCTTAGTCTTCTGCTTAGAGAACCCATAGAGGTCTCTTCTCTTGATGGTCTTCTTCCAGACACCGTAGTTAAAATTCAAGGTTCAGTAGAAGAAGAGAGAAATTTTGGTTCTGGCAGACTTTTGATAGTAGATGAGATTCCCGTCTTCTGCGAATGTTCGGGTAAATATGTTGGTTCTAGAGTTTTTATTGAAGGAGTTATCGAGCGTTTTCCTGAAGATTTGAGAATAAGAGCTTTCAAGATTAACCTTATTCCTTAACAAAATAAAATATAATGTTTAAAGAAGTGTTTAGTTTATAATATGTCAAAGTGTATCTAATGAACACTTTGAGCACAAGAAGTTTGTTGACAAGGACAAACTTCTGTGCAGAAACTTCTCTTTTGGAAGAAGTTTCTTGCATCCAAAAAACAAAGAATATTGTTTTTTTGATTATTGTATTTGTTTATGTAATAATCTACTTTATATTTCCTTAAAAATTAAGTTCTGTTTACTTTACTTTGATGAGCCTAGGGCAATTTATTGCTGAAGAAGTTGTTAATGGCTTTAGTTTATTTAAACCAGAAAAGATTAGATTTTTTGGGCATGACTGTTGGTTAGTAAATGAAACTACGAGGGCTTTTTATAATTACAAGACGGATGTTTTAGTTTGCGATGATAAGGATTATAAAAAAGTCTGGGAGTATTGTGAAGGGCTATTATTTTACAAAGATGATTCTGTTTATCAAGTAGATGTAGGAAAACTCCTAAGTCTTTACAAAAAAAACTATCGAAACGGTTCATTAATTAAATTATAGAAATGTTGTGATTTTTTCCCAATAACTTTTTCTAGCTGTTCTTTGCTTGCGTTTGCTACCTCTTTCAGATTAGAAAATTCATTCATCAGCTTCTTTGCAGTTGCAGGACCTATTTCAGGAAATCCTTCGATGATAAATTGTAATTGTTCTTTATCTGAAAGCAATATCTTAGATGCCCTAATAGGGTTTTCATTTTTATCATTTTTTCTCGCAATAACAGAGAGATATTTTGCAGTATCTTCTTCGTCAATGGAAAATATCATAGGGGTCTTAAAATTAAAAGCTACGCTCAATAAAAAACCGCGAAAAGCATTTTCATGAATTCCTTCAGAATAAATATCTCCTCCTCCAAAACCTTCAACAATCAACAAATGTTTAGGATATTGCTTCAATTCATTTAGCTGACTTATTATTCTCTTATCCACTATAGAACTCTTCAAATCAGAGATAGTCTTCCGTTCAACAGCAACACCATTCACAATATAATCTCCAACATCTAATTGTTCAAACTCAACAGCAAACCCTCGCTTAACAAGTTCACTTATGACTAAAGAATTTTTCTCCCTATTATCTACAATTATTTTAACAACTCCTTTTTCAACTATCTTTTGTTTTGAAAATATATTGAAAAAAGTCATTTGAATTTATCCAGTGCCTGATTTTTATCTGAGAGTTCTTTGTTTACAATATCTATAGTCCTATGCATTTTCTTCTCTCGAGCAATCGAAGCATAATGATGAGCTTCATCCCTCGTATCTTTAGTAATAAGTATAGCTAATTTTCCTTTCATTAATCTTGCAGTTCTTCCAGCACGTTGAATTCTCCTTATTTCCGATGGAATAGGCTCATAAAAATATACTGCATTTACCTCTGGTATGTCAAGACCTTCCTCGCCGATCGAGGTCGACACAATAATATTAACTTCTCCTGACTTGAACTGTTCAATCACACTTTTCTGTTCCTTTTGAGATAACCCAGTACTAACACCAGATTGTTGTTTTTTTGCTTGTCCTATGAATGTTTTAGCATTTATTCCATTCAAAGTATTCAAACTTTTTGCAATAACGCTTGCGGTTTCCCTAAATTGTGCAAAAACCATAATTTTAGAATTATTATTTTGAGAGAATTCTTTTTCAATTAGTTTTTTTAAAGTTTCTATTTTTGGATGCTCTATGTTTTTTTCAGCAAGTTTTCTCAAAGAGGTTATCACTGCCTTAAAGTCCATCGAATTGACTATTGTTTGAACTCCTCTGCTCTTTTTTTCATCTGCTTGTTTCTGCAAACCTTGCAAATACGCATTTAATCCAGATAGAGTTTGTGTTTCTAAAAGCTCTAAAGCATGAGAAATTTTGATTGCTTGAGCACATAAAGACATACCTACCATCACATTGAAATTGCCAGGAGTTACTTGAGAGGCTAGACGATTCTGCAATTTTAATAGTGTTATTTTATTTGCAGGTTCAAATAATAAATTACGATTTCGCAACTGTTCTATCTTAGAATCATATATTCTTTTTAAGAGTACTCGGGGTTCTATGAATTCTTGAGGAAAAGGAACTTCGTGCTTTTCAAATGTTCTTTCTTGTAAATAAGGTTTTACATCAATAGAATCACGAGTGCGAATTTCTAACTTTTCTATATCTAGATTTTGACATATTTGAGTTACTTTTTCTTTGTCTGAACCTGGAGAGGCCGTCAAACCGAGGATTCTTTGGTTTATTGATTGCTCTTTATATGCGTTAGCTACATAAGTATAATCATAATTTTTTAGGCATCTATGAGCTTCATCTATTACGAGAAGGGATACGTCTTCTAGATTGTATAGCCCTTTACGAACGTCGTTTGCAATACAATTGTGACTTATTAAATAGTTAGTGATAAAATTATGCTTATTTTCTATAGTCAAATCAAATACCTTCTTTCTTTCATTAATTTTTTCTTTTTCCTTTATTTTTACCCATCTTATTGGGAGTTTAAGAAGCTCTTTTAATAGCAGTGAATCTGGTTTATTTAATTTTTTTGACAAACTTTTTAGATTATCTATAGAAAAACAAGAAAATTTATAAGATTTATTTATATTTTTATTTCTACTATGAATCTCTTTTAGCAGTTCTACTATTGGCAGAATTTCTTTTGAGCGTGTGCCCGGTCTTTTAGCGTTCTTTAATGCCTCTATTAATTTTTTGCATTTTTCTTTGTTTGGAGCTATTTCTAAGAAATTTTGTAAATTTTTTCTTCCAGAAAACCTAAATGTAAAAATTTCTGATTCTTTTAGCTTTCTATTATTAATTAATCCTTTATTCATCCTTTTTTCAATATTTCCCAATATTCCTATTCTTAAAAATAGCCATTTTAATTCTCCTATGAAATTTTCATTAACGCTTGATATAGATACTCCATATTTTGAAGCACTTCCATCAGTATCAAAAATTCCCTTGATAAATCCACATATATTTTCATTGTTTGCAAAAAACAGGAATTTCGGAATTTTAATCTTTCTAGACTTATTTCCTTTAGGTATTCCAAGTTCCATCAGCACGTTACTTAACGCGGAATTATATGCAACTAGTCCCTTTTTATTTTCTCTTTTCATCTCAACTCCAAAAACTTCTTTGATTGCTTCTTTAAATTCATTAGAAACAGATTCTCTATCTAAATCTGAGAAAACAACTTCTCCTCCATGGTTTTTTCTGTTTCCTAAATGCCCGTCTCCCATCATTGCTCCGATTATATAGGCTACTTTTTGATTCAATTGATAAGGTATTTTAACAAAATCACTTTTTCCATATTTGTCTGTTATTATCAAATTTTCATAATCTAAACTTACTTTTTTAGCTAATTGTAAAAAAAGCCCTAATGGCATGAAGTTATAAAAATATCTTGAATAAATAGATGTTTTTATTTTGTTTTCCTTCAATTTTTTTATTAATTTTGCAATAAGTGACTTATCTGCTATTTTAATGTTTTCGTTTTTTGCTATGATATGAACAATATCTACCTGTTTCGGTTTAATGTTTATTTTTTTTGCTGATGCTATATAATCTCCCTTATTAAGCTTAGATGCTTTCTTCCAGAAGACTTTACCTTTCGAACTAATTGTAAGCAAGGGGTGATCTCCAGTACAACAAAGGGTGTTTCCTATTTCTGTTTTTATTTTTATCATATCTTCACTAAACAACTTAATGGCCTTAGTTGCCTTTAGAAATCTTATCTTTTTTCCGTCATGTCCTAAGACCATTTTACTGATTTTGGCAATCTCCCATGAATTTTCTCCATTAGTTCTTTTTTCAAATTTAAACTCTTTAAAAAAATCTGAAATCTTTGTTGGCCCTTCTTCAGTGAAAATTAATGTACTTCCATCAACGCATTGAGGTGTTGAAAATATTATTTCTGCTGAACCCCAAATTTCTCTGCGTTTTTTTGAATTTACTGTGCCTGTGAATATGTCTAATCCTGCAAACAATTCAGGGAGTTGTTTTTTAAAAGAATCTAAATGCTGTTCTACCAAAGGTCTTGTAGGTGCTAAAATAAGTATTTTTTTACCCGGAAATTTTTTTATTCTGTCTATTGAAAGCATTAAAGCTATTAATGTTTTTCCCATGCCTGTGGGTAAAATTACAAGAGTATTATTTTCCTTTGCAGTTTCTACGATTGCTTTTTGATACTCTCTTGGATTAATGTGTTTCAGTTCATCCATGCTTTTTATACTAGAAACATAGCATATAGAAGAAATATTAAAGTTATTACTGCTAATACCGACCATAAGACTCTCGAGCCAAAGTAAATTTGGGAGCCATCTAATTTTGATATGGGAATCATATTATAGAATGCGTAGAACGTGGCCATCTTTCCCATTGTGCTCCAAAGATCTCCTGGAATCCAATAAGTTATGAAGGTTATTAATAAACAGCTTATTATTCCTGCCCCTCCAACAAGAGCATTGTGATAGTCGGTCATTTCAGTAAAACTATATGGTCCAAATCTCTTTGCTGCACGACGCTTTAAAGCTCTTGTTTCATAAGTCATTAGAGTCATGGGATTAATCGAACCAAGAGTTACGAGAGTTACAAATAGAGGGATTAATATTCCTGCAGAAATACTTTTTCTAAAAACATCTCCTGGATGGAAACCAAATCTTTTTATCTGCCATATTTCATGTTCAACGTCTGCATCAAGTCTTGAGGCCACAATTTTCTTTGACAAAATATTTATTCCTATTATTATTGCTGAAAATCCCAAGATCAAAGAAAATGCTCTAAGATTCATTTCGGCTATTTCGTTGAATCCATAAATTATTCCAAGAGTTGCTATTACAAGAATTATGTGGATTATTTCTTTATCTTTCATTTAAACTCCGATTTACAAAAAACACATTGACATATAAATTTATGGTTGATGTTTATACTACTACAATATGCCTATTTAGTAAACGTAAAGTATAAATAGACAATAACTCATTTTGATAACATGCTTAAGATAAAGAAAATTTCAGAAGTGATGAATAAACACGTTTATACTGCTGAAGGAGAGTACTTTGGACAGGTAGATGATGTTAATTTAATGGACAATAAAGTAGATGGATGGAAAATCCGCGTTAGTGGAGGATTTACAAGTACTCTTGGGGGTGCTCGCGGAGTCATTATTCCTCATCAGTTTGTTAAAGCCATTGGAGATGTCTTTGTAGTTACTGGAGGTTCACTGCCTTCAAAGAGCGAGGGCACTGATTTGGGGCTAAATCCAGCGTCATCTAATACCAACTCCGGCTCTTCTGGCGGAAATTCAATGATGACCTCTGGCTTTGACAGATTCTAGTTTTTGCGATAAAGTTTAAATAATCTCTTTCTTTTCAAGATACATGGTCGAAACTATTTTATCTAGCCCCATTATCTCAGAAGCAGTCTTACCCTTCATTTTAATATTCACAGTAGTTTTCGCAATTTTGCAAAAATCTGCCATTCTCGGAAAAGATAAAAAACAAATTGATGCCCTCGTAGGAATTGTATTTGGCCTAGTCACAATTACTTTTGCAAAAGCCGTCGGAATAATTAATCAACTTCTTCCTTTTTTAGCAGTTTCAGTTATTCTAATTTTAGTTTTTCTTATTTTGGTTGCCTTGTTTCATAAAGACATAGATGGCAAAGAATTTGCATTAAGCGAGGGGTTTAAGAAAACCATAATGATATTATCCTTTATTGCGGTAGCTATCGCAGGTCTTGTATTTACTGGAGCATGGAATTATCTTGCAAATAAATTTTCAGGCTCGGATGGTTCAAGTTTAGTCACAAATATTGTTTTTATAGCTATTATTGTAGGCGGATTTCTAATTGTTTTCTTCGGAGATAAAGGTTCTAAAGATAAAGACAAAAAGACATAATAATTCTTGACGAAACATATTTAAAGAAAGTTTGTATTTCTTTGTGATGGTTATGCTTGGAACGTTTATGCAATTCTTCTCTTTATATGATTTGTATGCTCAATGGGAGACTTCTGGCGTGTTTGATTTTTTACTCCCAGCACTTCTTATTTTTTCAATCATATTTGGTATTTTAACGTCAACAAAAGTTCTTGGAGGAAATAAAGGAGTTAATGCTATAATCGCTCTTTCAGCTGCATTAATGGCTATGAGATTGCAGTTAGTTTCTGATTTCTTCAGCTTACTTTTGCCAGGTTTAGGAATAGGAATTGCAGTCATTGTTGTTGTTTTGATTATGGCGGGACTTTTCATGTCTCAAGGAAATATTCATGAGTGGATGCCTACATTCTTCTGGGGAGGACTTGTCGTAGGTTTAATAATAGTAATCACTGTTTTGAATAGCTTCGCTTGGTTCGGTTCTCCTTGGTGGCAACAGAATTGGGTTTCTATTGTTTGGGTTGCTGTTTTATTTACTCTTCTCCTGCAATTCTTTAAAGACCCTAAAGATGCCACTAAAAGAGAAGCAGAGAATAAGGCTTATGGTGGTAATCCTTACGCAGCAATGGGGCCAATCCGTAATTAAAAATGGCAACTGACGTTTCCTCTTTTGTTTATTTTGCACCCATAATGGTATTTTTAGTTGTGTTTGTAATAATGGTTGCTTTATTGCATAAAACAAAGTTGATTGGAGAAAATATGTATCTTAATATTTTTCTTTCCTTCGTCATTGCAACTATATTTATAACCGCATCTAGCGTCAAGCAATTAGTTTTAAATGTAATTCCTTGGTTTGCTCTTTTACTAATCGCATTATTTTTAATCATGGCACTTATAGGATTTATGGGTGGCAAGGCAGACTCAGTCATCAGCAAGGGAATGGGTTGGGTCTTTGTAGTTCTTTTAATTTTAGTCTTTCTAGTTTCAGGAATAAAAGTTTTCTCAAATTCAATAAGTCCTTATTTGCCTACTGCAACTAATTCACAAGTTGCGGGAGCAAATCCTACTTTAGTTTATTTTTTCAGCTGGTTATATTCTCCTCAAGTTAAGGGATTCTTTTTATTAATTGCCGTCGCTGTTTTCGTTACTTGGTTCTTGTGGAAGACTGGCGGAATTAATCCTGCTAAGAAATAATTTATCATTTTTTATGTTCTTCTTTATGATGCTTTGAGCCTAAAACTTTAGCAAATGTCTTTTGAGTTTCTATCATTTCATGTTTTAAATCCTCAACATTAGTTACATAATCTCCAACTTTTCTAAGAACTGAAGATTGCAATGTGTCTATTATTTTTTCAATTCTTTTCAGTCTTTCTTCCATTGCTTCTGTTTTTGTCTCAAACTCCGTTTTAAATAAAGACATTTTTTCCATCTTTTTACGTACATCTGTTAGTTTTTCCGAAACTATCTGCTCAGAAATTTCCATTATTGTATCGCTACTTAATGCAGACGACTGACCGGAGTCATATCCTTGGTTTTGAGAATATCCAGCCATATTAGGATCCTGAATCTGTTGTTCTGCAGGAAAGTATTCTTGTTGAGGCACATCTTGGGGGGGCTGAGACGGCATTATAGACTGTTGCATACCCTGTGTTTGAGAATAAGCTTGGTCAGAAACAAAATCACTTGGAACAGGAACCTCACTTCCAGAACCCTCAGAACCCTCAACAGCTTGCTTTATTTTACTCTGAGCCATAGCTTCAGATATCGCCCTATAAGGATTGCCTTGTTCTTGAAGCTTAGAAATCATTTCTTCCTCACTCATTCCTGTTTGTCGCATGCGCTGGATTTCTTCTAAAATTCCCATTATGAGCAATTTCCTCCAAGTAAGAAAATTGCGAGTTTGAAAACTTCAGTTTCCATTATTTCCCCTTTCCTTGCGCAGTCATAAACAATTCAACTTGTCTTTGTAACATTAATAATTCCTCTTTTCTTGCAGATTCGGACAACTGATCTGCAACATTCTTTAAGAAATCTTGTATTTTAATGTTTTCCTCTCTTGTTTTAAATAAGCTTTTTTTTAATTCTTGCAATTCATTAACCATTGACTCCCTATCTTCGACTACATTTTTCCCAATTAATAGTATACGATCTCTTAGAATCCTTTGTTTCTCTTCCATGTCTTTTAAGCGATTGTTAACATCTGCAAAGTACTCTCCTTCAGCAGGTTGGTATTCCTGAGCCATGGCATATTAAGTAATTTGTAGTTTAAAACTGTTTGGAACAATCCATTTTGAGAACCTTAATTTATTTAAACTATCATTTACTTCAAACCCTATGTCTGCCATAAAATTCATTTTTGCAATAATAATATGCATAACTTTCATTATTTCAGTAATATTCTCCCTTCAAAGCCTAACGGGTTATTTAATCTCAGACCAAGTAAATAACGAAGCCAACTTAATTTCTCTCTCATTTTTTTTAATAGGCATTTTAGGGTCCTGGCTATTTCTTGCAAAATTCAAACATAAATAGAAAAGGCATATAAAAGCCAATTTCTAATATTATGAATGAAATTCATTAAAAGAAAACTAAATAATGGAATAACAGTTCTCTTCGAAAAAAGAGATCTTCCAATAGTTTGTTACAGCGTATCCAATCCATTTGGAGGAGCACATGAAACTTCAGACATAAAAGGAGTAGCCCATTTGTTTGAACACTTACTTTTCAAAGGAACAAAAACCCGCACTGATGAACAAATTTCAAGTGAAATTGAAAAAAGAGGAGGAATAATAAACGCATTCACTGCGCAAGAAGTCACAACATATTGGTTTAAATTACCATCAGAACACTTAGAAGTCGGAATGGACTTAATTCACGACATTCTAAAAAATCCGATATTTGATAAAGAAAAAATAGAAAGTGAAAAAAAAGTAGTTTTAGAAGAAATAAAAATTTACCACGACGACCCTGAAAGAAGGGTTTATGACTTAACAGAATCTGCATTGTACGAAAAACCATTTGGAGAAGGTATAACCGGCTCGGAAAAAACAGTTAAATCATTAACCAGAGAAAAAATCGTAGAAATATTCAAAGAAAAATACTCTCCCGAAAATTTTATAGCGGTAGTAGTAGGAAATGCAGACATTGAAAAAATATGCAATCGCTTAGAAAACGACTTCAAACCTCTAAAAAAGAAATACGCCCCAATAGCAATAAAACAAAAAAATCAAGACATTATAGAAGAAAGAGAAGGAATAAACCAGGCAAAAATAGTCTTAGCAATGCATGCTCCTCTAGACAGTAAAAAACAAGACACACTAGAACTATTAAACATATATCTCGCAAGCGGAATGTCTTCTAAACTATCAATCGAAATTAGAGAACGAAGAGGATTAGCTTATACGGTCTATGGGAGAATAGAACGAGAAAAAAATTACAGCTATTATAGCATCTTCGCAGGCACCACAAAAGAAGACATAAAAAAAGTAAAGGAACTAATCATTCAAGGGTTCAAAGACATTAAAAAGATGACAGAACAAGACATAAAAGAATCAAAAGAACGCTTAATAGGACTAAGAAAAATAGCATCTGAAGAAAGCATAAACGTCATGCACGCCTTAATATTCCAAGAAATCTCAACAAATAAAGCAGAAGATTATTATAAATATGAAGAACGAATAAATGCCGTCAAATTAGACGACGTAAAACAATTAGCAAAAGACCTAATAAAAAACTATAGTACAGCAATAGTGCAACCTAAATAAAAGTATATAGACAATTCTGTTGATTTTATCACGTTAGTAGAGAATTGTCTTATCAGAAAATTTTGAACAAATTATGATTTGATCATCAGAATTCTCTGTAGCTCAACTTATTTTTACATCCTTCAAAGCCTTATCAGTCAACAATTCTACAAGTTCAAGATCAATATTCTCATAGCCTTTTGAAATCCTTATCATAAGTTCGGATTTAACTCTCGCAACAATTTTATTCTTAATATAAAAGACATCTTTATCTGAAAGGGACCTATTTACAGGATTTATCTTTTCACGATACATCCTTGCGATTTCAAAGCTAGAAGCAAGCTCTTTTCTGTATTTGTCGGCTACAAGTTCCTTGCTTACTGCCTTTTCTAAAATTTCATGAACAATAGAATTAAAGAGATTACCAATAAACAACTCAATAAGCTTATTTCTATTTTGAACCATGTTCAATTCCTCTTAATATTAGATTAAAAGATTTATTATAGATTAGTTTATATTTTCTAATAAAATCTTTTTTATCTAAAACATTATCTTTTATTTTCAACACATTAACTCCAAAAATATTTTTTATCTCACCATCAACAGATTCAACAGTTATCTTCTTTTTATTCAAATACAAATAAATAGCCACCAAATTCCTAACTAAGTTATACTTTTCTCGCCCATTCAATATATCAAAATTATCAAGTAATGTCTTACTCTTGAAAAGATGCAAATCAAGCAATTTGTAATTTAAAGCAGGTTTAGTTTTATATATGAATCGCTTTTGAGCCACACATCTACTCAACATCATTTGATATAACGGGTCAGCTTCTAAACCTCTAACCAGCGCCTTACTACTTAAAACTAAAATATGTCCATTTATTCCAGTCTTCTTTTTCACATCCAAGCTAATAATATTAAGACTAATTTTATCTTCAGTCAAAACAAGAACATCTATATCATTAAAATGAAAACCTTCTTCTAAAAACGAACCAGTAATAATTATATTTTCATAATTCTGAACATATTTATCAATAATTATAAAAACTTCATTAATAATCTCTAATTTTATAGATACAATATTTTTAATCCTATAAAAGTATATCTTTTCCAATGGTTTTTTTTCAATTTCTAAATTCAAAGGTTTAATAATAACATAATTTCCAATATCAAAACCAATACGATTCTTAGGAATATATACCTGATCCATTCTGCTTCCCAGACTTACTTTACTTATAATCTCCATATTACGTAATCTTACGTAACCTATATAAATATTTCCTTAAGTAGACTTCATCCCAAAAATGCTTATAGTTTATATACTAATAATTACATAAAAAATTACGGGGGATAGAGAGTCTTTAAAGAATGAAACGAAAAGAGGATAATTTAAAAAGTGACACATTGACGAACCTTACAAAGGGGCAGTTAATAGAAATAATAAACAAAACTTCTGATAAAAATGAATTTTTCAAAAGAGAAATAGAGAAGCATTTAAAAGAAAATAAATCTCAATTCGAGCAAGATAACAATTATTCAAAATATTCTACACTATGGGATGAATCGGAAGAAATCATTTCCAAATTTAATGAATATGGTGGCGGACCAGAAGACGAAGAAGAAACGCCATACAACAATCTCCCAAAGATTGTAGAGCTTTTTAATAATGACAAACTTGATAAAGAAACGAAAAAAGAGTTTATCAATAATTGTTTTGAACAGTATTATTATGGAAATTCTGGATTTGAAGATTTACTTAGAGATAGCGTATTTGAAGTATGCACCACTAAAGAGGATTGGCTATTTGTAATAGATAAACTAAAAAAAGGTGGCAGCGACTACGACAACGAGAGGATTATTGGAATATATAAAGATGATCTTAAAGACGATGAAACTTACTTAAAGCTTAGAATGGCTAATCTGAAATCAGGCATGGATTACTTTGATCTTGTTGATTACTACAACAAAAAAGGTAAAAATGAAATAGCGGTTAATTTTGCAAAGGAAGGAATAGAGAAGGGGTTCGGAAGAATAATAGATTTAATTGATTTTTTGTTGGAATTCTATACTAAAAATGATGATTATGAAAATCTATTAAAATATAAAATTCTGTCATTTCGTGATAGCCCCACATTTGAAAAATACGTTGGAATAAGAAAATCTTCAGATACAAAAGATAAAAAAGAGGTTTTAGATAAAATAGTAAACGCCAGTGGGGATAATGAACTTAAAGCGGAAGTTAACTATTTTAACAAGAATTATCCGCCGATCTTGGAATATCTCAAGAGCAATCAAGAAGCAGATTTTATTTATATAACAAGATTCAAAGAATGGGCTCAAAAATTAGAAAAATACTTTTCCCAAGATCTCATAAAAATATACTTAAAAAAGGTTCAACGCATTCTAGAATTTAAAATATCTAAAGAGTACTCTGCTGCTGGATACTATCTTCATAGAATAAAACTCATTTATTTAGATAAAAATAAGAAAGAATGGGAAGATTTATTTACAAAATTAAAGAGAAAATCAGAAAAACTTCCATCATTTCAGAAAATGCTAAAAACTCTCGAGAAAAATAAATAGAGCATCAAAAAAACAATGCAGTTCCCTATATCACCAAGGAACAAACCAAGGAGAGGTCTCGATTTCTTTTAAGCACATATTAAGAGATTTATCTTCTAAAACTTTAATCCATTCGCCAGTATGTCTCATAAAAAACAACTGAAATTTATTATTATTATTATTTATCTTTTTTCCAGTATACTCCAACCTTGCAAATTTATTCTCAAACCAAGGAAAAATCGCGTCTTTTGGGCAAATATATTTAGAGCATAAATAAAAACGCCTCTGAATCCATTTGCTGTAAATATCAACAATATAATTACAGTCAAGTTTTTTTGGAAGCTTTTTAACGTACTCTTTCTTTAGTCTCTCGATTATCGGTCTTGACTTATCTTCTATTTCTTTTCGCATTCTTTCAGTAATTCTATCTGCCTTTGGTGAATAAACCCATGTATATCCCGTATATCTCCCCATACTATTTAATATCGCCTCTTATTTATAAATTTTTCACAAAACAATCGCTTAAATATTATGTTTAAAGAAATACAAAACAAAATAAACCCACAATCCCTAAATATTCATGCTCGACTTAGCTCTAGCAATACTCATAGGAATATCAATAGGCACCTTCACAGGAATAACTCCCGGAATCCACATAAACACAGTCGCTGCAATCCTCTTAGCAAACATAGGATTTTTCTCGAGTATCTCCTCAATAGCATTAGTTTCATTCGTAGTTGCATTAGCAATCACCCACACAATCCTAGACTTCATCCCATCAATATTAACGGGAGCCACAGACGAAGAGTCGTTCCTATCGGTCTTGCCAGGACACGAAATGCTCAAAGAAGGAAAAGGAAAGGAAGCAATACTAATGGTTTTAATTGGTACAGTTACAGCAATCCCATTAATCATAGCAATCACTCCAATATTCATAAAAGTAGTTCCAAAAATATTTAACAGCATAAAAACAATAATCCCATTCATCCTAATTTTCATATCTTTATACACCGTAACGAGAGAACAAAAAGTCTGGACTGCATTCATAGTATTCATATCAACAGGACTTTTAGGCTTCGCAACTCTAAACGCCCCAGTAAAAGAACCTCTATTGCCCTTACTAGCAGGTTTATTCGGAGGCTCTGGACTAATAATCGGAATCTCGCAAAAGATAAAAATACCTAAACAAGAAAAAATAAATATTAAACAAATCAACATACCAAAAAAAGAATATCTCAAAGCAATAGCAGGCTCAATACTCTCAGCACCCATCTGTTCCTTCCTCCCAGCAATAGGCTCAGGCCAAGCAGCAACAATCTCTTCTGAAATCATCTCTCAATCAAGAAAAGGATTTCTCATGATGCTTGGCACAATCAACATTTTAGTAATGGTCTTAAGTTTTGCAACTCTTCAAACAATAGGAAAAACAAGAACGGGAGCAGCAGTAGCAATAAAGGAAATATTAACCACATTAAGCATAACAAACCTCTGGAAAATTATATTTATAGCAATAGCAACAATAATAATCGCATCAATAATAGCAATCGCACTAACAAACCTCTTAATCAAACTTTTAGAAAAAACAAATTATAAAATAATCTCAATAATAATGTTCGCACTACTAACAATTTCAGTAATAATCTTATCAAACCCCTTGGGCCTATTAGTCTTCACCACATCAACCGCATGGGGAATATTTACAATCTTGTCAAATGTAAAAAGAATCAACATGATGGGGGTATTATTAGTTCCAACAATAATTATTTATTTGACGAATCAAATTTAAAAAATTATCTTGTTTGGAAAAGCCACTAATCAGTATTATTTGTATTACTATATTTATACTCCCATTTCCTCCTTTTTATCTTTTTCCTAACTCAACCCCTCATTTATCTTCTTGAGATTCCAAAGAATAACCTTTTGTAAAGTTAAGAATAGTTTTTCATCTTCTCTTTTCTTCGAACCTTTTGTATACTCTGTATATTCATCTAACAATCCAAAAGGAATATCTAATATTGGAATGTCTTTTGATTGTAGCAAATGAAAAGTAATTAATCTTGTTGTTCTGCTGTTTCCATCGATAAAGGGATGTATGTGCTGGAACTCGTTGTGAAAATAAACTGCAAAATTTAAAATTTCCTTAAGAGATAATTTTTCTTTTCCAGAAAAACCTTTGGTTTTTTTGGCCCCAAAATCCTTTTCTTTAGGATTTTTAGGGTTAACAAATTCATCATATTTTCTAAACAAAACATCCAATTCTTTTTTTATGTTCTCTGCTTTGGTTATCTTAAAATTTGCATTTCCTTTAATATAAACCTCTTCTGTCCTTATTTTACCTGCTATTTTCGGAACATGTTTCATAGCTATTCCATGATAACTAAGAACTGATGCAATATTCAGGACTTTTTTTTGTTCACTATCCTGAAGCATCTGCAAAATTGCATCCTGATAGTTTTTTACTTCATCTACATCCAAACTTTTTAAATTACTAGGAATAACTTTATCTTGCAGTATCTTAAAAGTCTCTGACAATGTTATTGGATTTCCTTCTAATGAAAGACTATGATAAATAAAAGAAATCTGAAATTCATTTACAATTTTCCGATATAAGGCAATATCTTTTCTTTTGAGTCTTCTAAAAATGTTTAATTCCCTTTCTATTTCCTTATCATAAAAATGAGTGCTTTCTGTATTAATCTTATGATCATAATCAAAATAAACAAGAAGATTGTTTAATAAAATATTATAAAATATTTTTACTTTCAAAGGTTTTCTTGAAATAACAAGAACTAATCCAAATCTGTTTAATATTTCTATATATTTCTTAAAAGTTCTTGGATGCAAATTTACATCATCTGAAGTAATCTCTTCTTCTTGCAAAGCCTTACTTAAAAATGCAACAAAATTCTTATCAAGCAAATAATTATAACTAACGTTGTTTTTCAGGCAATGTTGGATTATTCCATATAAACTCTCTGTCTTTCCATTTACATCCACCTCAAAACCATATTCGGTTTTTCTAAACAAACCCATGGTCACCAATTCTCTGAGTTGTTTGTGAACGGCATGATAATTCTCATCTGATTTATTAAACTCCTTAACAACATCCACGGGCTTCATGGGTGCTCTGTTCTTATAGACTAATTCAAAAATATCATACTTAGTTACCATAACAATACACGCTCTTTTCAAGTTTAAAAAGCTTTCTATTTGGCATAGAAAGTAACATATTATGTAACAAATAGTGCTAAATGTATGTCTGCACCTCTTCAAAACCCATTGAGTCTAGTCGTATTCGTAACCTCGACCGCCTGGAGTATCTTCACAATCCTCTCAAATGTAAAAAGAATCAACATGATGGGCGTTCTTTTAGTTCCAACAATAATTATCTATT
>ERZ1292629.1638-Hain-H43-01um-R1-1638-length-21072-cov-9_pt1 | contig 21072 bp, 20 predicted proteins | sample MGYA00564399_ERZ1292629 | MGnify/ENA primary metagenome ERZ1292629 (study PRJEB36523, sample SAMEA6512636) | groundwater metagenome | collected 2019-01-08 | study: AquaDiva: Metagenomics assemblies of 32 groundwater samples | reverse complement strand
CCGCGTCCCCCAAAGACAAATCCTTATTGATCTGCTCGGCGATTTGTTTGGCGTTTTGCGGCTTCTGGCCGGTGAACATATAATAAGTGGTCTCTCCGTCATTGAACCATTTAACGAAAATCCGGCTGATTTTTTGTACCTGGCCATCTTCAATAGGCCTCAGCAAAACCCGCTCCCCTTTTAGAAAATAATTACTTTTATCCATAATTTTAATGTTATTTTTTAAGTTTATAATACTCAACGCTGCGCACTCCGCCGCTTTCTCCAGCTTTTTCTTTGCGAATAGCGTTAATGGCGGCCGCTTGCGGGTTGTTTTTCAAAAAACTAACCACCTCATCCATATGGAAAATCCTGTCACGGCCGCCCAGCGCTTTGAAAATTTCCCTGACAAGCTTTAGGTCTTCCGGATAATCAACTGTCCAGCGCTCTCCGGAAAGGTCGCGCTTGCTTTTAAGATTATAAATCCTGAATTTTTTGGGCTGTTCAAAAATATAACAGCTGAGCCATTCGCGGTGCAATGGATTTTTTACTTCTCTGTCCAGCCGTTCCAATGTTTTAATTGGGAAAATTTCTATTTCCAGGCCGTGCGGAAAAGAATTGACCTGGTTGTTGGTCAAAAAGTCAAATTTGTCCGGGTGTCGGCGAAAAATACCAACCAGCGCGTTCACTATATCCGGTTCCGCCAAAGGACAATCCGCGGTAATTCGGACTAAGGCATCCGCGCCAAAATGCTTGGCGGTTTTGTAGTGCCGCTCTATTAAATCCTTTTCACTGCCCCGAAAATACGGTATGCCGGCCTTTTTGGCCTGCTCGGCCAAAGGCGCGTTTTCTTTATTGTCCGGAATAGCCAGGACAACCGCGTCAAGTTCTTTACAAGTTTTTAGCCGCTCAAAAATCCGCTCAATCATTGTTTTACCGGCTATCTTTTTAAGAACCTTGCCAGGCAAGCGAGTAGAGCCGAGCCGGGCCTGAACAGAGGCAATAACCCTTAAATTGCTTGAAGCTTTTTTAATGTCGTTTGGCATAAAAATATCAAATACCGGCCACTACAAAATGTAAGCGATCGCTTACATTTTGTATTGGCTGAAAAAATGTTAATCTTCGGGTTTTAGTTTCTTGCGCTCGCCCTCCTTAAATCGCCAACATTCTTTTCAATCTTACTGATGGCTGAAACAAATAAATCTATTTCTTTTTTCGTTTGCGGCGGCTGGCAGATAGTGGTTGTCAATAATTCTTTTTCAAAAAGCCGCTCGGCAGTCGGACAGATGCCTTTTTTATAACTTATATTATGCGGATATTCTTTGGAAATAAAGGGGAAATGGGAGTTAGGGAAAATTTCTTTTCTCTGATACATTGGCAGAAGATAAAGCGGTTTTTGATAGCCCTCCCCTATGCCGAAGCCCTCGGCCCTCAAGGCCTTAGCGAACACTTGGCGGCTGATGCCGATATTTTTTTCCAAAAACCTGATGGGATAAACGAAAAAGACATGCTTGCTTTTGGGTAATATGTTTGGCGGAACGAGAAAGCTAAACTGCTTTAATCTCTTGGTCAAATAATCAGCCAATTTTATTCGCGCCATATTTAACTTGTCTAATTTCTTGAATTGTTCAATGGCAATGGCCGCCTGTATTTCGGTTAAACGGAAATTGTTGCCTAAAACCGGCTCGTATATCTTTTCCGTTGAAAACAAATCATCATTCACCGCTTCGCCGTGATTTCTGATTAGTTGCGCCCGCAGAGCGTATTTTTTGTTGTCGGTAACCAATACCCCTCCCTCGCCGCAATGAATGACCTTGTTCTGATTCAAACTGAAAACGCCGATATCGCCGATTGCGCCGCAATATTTTCCTTTATAGGTGGCGGCTGGGGACTGGGCGTTGTCTTCAATAATTTTAAGTTTATGTTTTCGGACGATTTTTAAAATGGCGTCGTATTTGGCCGAGCCGCCGAATAAATTAACAACCATAATGGCCTTTGTTTTGGGAGTTATCAGCCCTTCGACAAGCTCAGGGTTGATATTGAAAGTATCGCTTTCAATATCAACAAAAACCGGCAAAGCGCTATTGGCAAGAACAGAAGATGGCGTGGCGCACATTGTTGTTGGCGAAGTAATCACCTCGTCCCCGGGCCCAATGCCCAAAGCGCCGACGGCGGCCTGCAAGGCGGCCGTGGCCGAATTAAAACTGACCGCGTATTTTACTTTGAAATAACGGCAAAACCGATTTTCCAATTCTCTAACCAGTTCGCCGCCCAAAAAATGCTGGCCAGCCCGGCCAACAAAACCGGACAACGGTTTCTGGCTTATTGCCTTAAAAGCGTTAGCTAAATCTTGCTTGGTAATGGAATTGTAAGTGGGCAGAGGTTTTTTCATAGGTTTTTGAAAAACTCAATGTTTTTAATATCGTTTTCAAGATTGTTGCCTATTTTGGGCACTTCAAAAACCAGCCAAATGTCTTTTTCTGTGGCCAATTCCGCTAATTTTTCTTTGGCCCATTTCATATCAAAATTTCCTTCAAAAAGATTAAGATGCTCGTCTTCAGACCGCCCCACAAGCTCCGTGCCGCAGATATGAAAATAAAACGGCGCGAAAGCAGCGAGCGCTTCCCCAATAAAATCTTTATAGTCAATTTTTTGTTCCACAGCTCCTTTGGCCGCGTGCACCAGGTCAAAACACAAGTCAAAGCCGCAGTCATTTTTAATAAATCGCAACTGTTCTTGCGAATGGCCGAAACAAACGCCCCCGCCGATAGCTGACTTGGTCAAGTTTTCTATCAAGATTCTTTTGTCGTATATTTTGGCCGTATTTTCCTTGAACAAATTTTTGTTAAACCCCTCCCCTGTCCGGTCTACTCCCGCGTGCAAAATAATATAGGGACTATTTAAGAAATCGGCTATTTTGGCAACCTGCTTATTAAAAAAATCTATTTGGGACTGGTCAAAAGAAAATATATTAAAATCGTGGGTTTCATGAGGGGCGTGCAAGGTAACGGGAACGGTTTTGAAAATTTCTAAATCCTTTTCGTCTAAACTGCCTGGTACAGTATACAGCTCAATAAAGTCCGCTGCGCCATTTTTAACCAAATTAACCGCCTCCTTAAATAGGTTTTTATTAATACTCCAAATTTTTAAGCCATATTTCATATTTTTATATTTTAGACATCTTGATCAACCCACCCCCTACCTATTAAAACATAATCATCTTCTTTTGTCTGCGGGTCTCTTGATTTTGTGATAATGAAATTACATTCCTCTTTCTTTTCCAAACGCGCCTCTTCAATCCCGAAAACAGACGAATAATTCTCTACAGAATCAAGTAACGCCCATTGATTGTTCTTGTCTTTTTGCCAAATCAGCTGGTTCCTTTTGGCGTCAATATAGGCCCAAAACTGGTTTTCGTCCATACCCAGCCACTCCAAAAAAAGCTTAAGGCCTTTGCCGGTCGGGGGATTATTTTGATATTGCCTTACCAAAGCAATCCCCTCCTCGCGCGTTAATCTTTTGAGACGAATTTCCCTTACAGCGTGGTCAGTAACCTTGCCATAGCCCCATTTCAAAAATTTTATGTAATCGTGAAGGTCGGAATAATGAAAACAGTCCACATCATTATAGGTGTCAAATGTCCGATGTTGAAGCGCTGTTTCATAACCATAAAGCTTAATCATTTCTTCGTGCTGTTTTTTTGAATCCCACCTTATGTAATTACTTAAATATATGCCCCTAACGCCCACTTTTTCTATCTCTTTGTCGTGGGGATATTTATATGGCCTCACATCTTCTTCGGTTATACCTTCTTTCTCATCAACAAGATCTTCTGCCTCATACCCCATAAGGTCGTGGTCTTTGCGATACTTCCTGGTCATCTCAACCTCGTCGAAATGGGAAAACATTCCCACCTGGTCGCATCCCTGGTGAGCGCCCCAGACAATAAGAGGTATCTTAAAACGAACGGCTATTTGTACGGGAAAAACAGTTTGGCCGGATAAACAATGCCAGTATATACTTCCCATCTTTTCCAGAGTCGCTCGGGTAATTTTTTTGACTGTGGCTGGCGAAACGGTGAGTGTCAACAAATCACACCCAAAAATGGTTTTAAGATAGGCCAGGTTGCGGATTCCAATCCTGGTATTGTAGTGTTTGTTGTAAGTAACAAGCAGGGGGCGCATTTTATAGACATTTTTTATGGTGTGGACTATAAAATATGAATCTCTTGAGCCGCTCACCGGAACAACGCAATCGTAATTCCTGCCCGATTTATTTCTAAAACCGGCTAATATCTTTTCCAACATTGACGCTCTCTTCTTCCAATTAATAATATCCTTTTCCTCGTGAATCCGGCAACCAGAACAAACTCCTTTTTCGTCAAAGGTAATACCCAAGGGATGATTTTCGGGATATAAACATCTTGCGCAGTATTTCATATGATTTCTTCCGACATATATTCAAACCTAAGTTTTTCAAGAAAGCTATCTGGTTTTTTAGTTATTCTTCCGCTCTCTTCATCAAAATCAATATCGTCATAATCGGCGTATGTTTCAAGCCGGATATCTATATTGTGTCTCCTTAAATACGATTTCACGATTATGGGGCTGTGTTCCGTAAAATGAAAAAAATTACCGGCGGCAACCGCCGACGCGTTGCCGTCCAAAATTCCTTCTAAAAAGTGGCGCGGATGTCCGGCGCCGCCCGCGGCAATAACTGGGATATTGACGGCGCTGGATATTGTTCTAACTAAATCCAAATCGTATCCTTTTTTAGAGCCGTCTCTATCAATAGAATTTAAGAATATCTCGCCGGCGCCAAGCCCTTCAACTTGCTTTGCCCATTGGGCCGCTTCTAAATTTGTTTCGGTCCCGCCGGAATCCGAAAATACTTTATAAACGCCGTTTTTGTTAAGCTTTGCGTCAATGGACACCGCTATACATTGGCTTCCGAATATCTCTGACGCCTCTTTGATAATTTCGGGATTGGTTAAGGCCAATTTATTAATTGAAATTTTGTCTGCTCCGCAGCGAACGATCTTTCTAATATCTTCTAAATTTCTAATCCCTCCGGCGACGGTCAAGGGAACGAAAATCTTTTTTGAAATTTCGGTTATCATAGAAAAATCTACGCCCTTTTTCCGGGCTATATTGTCAATATCAACCAAAATAATTTCATCTATACCCCACTTATTCAGAAATTCGGCGGCTATAACCGCGCTTCCGATTGGAAGATATTTTTTAAAGCCGATGCTCTGGACTGCGATCCCGCCCCGAACAACAATACAAGCGACTAATCTTTTTTTTAACATTTTACCGGTTTATTGTTCTCTATATAATTAAAAAAACTTCTAAAAAACTTCAAGCCGTTATTCTGGCTTTTTTCGGGATGAAACTGAACTCCAAAAATATTGTCTTTTTGCAAAGAAGCAACCATATCTATGCCGTGATAGCACTTTGACGAAACGAAGGAATCATCGCACACGAAATGATAACTGTGGTCAAAATAAAAATTGGGCGCGCCATCCAATTTCGTGAACAAAGGATCTTTTTTTACTATTTTAATATCATTCCAGCCGACATGAGGAACCTTAAAATTTTTATTATTTGTATCTATCCTGATGACCTCGCCCTTTATCCATCCTAAACCCTTACGCAGGCCGTATTCATAAGACCTTTCTGATAGCACCTGCATCCCCAGACATATTCCCAAAATCGGTTTCTTTTTTTCCAGCACCTGCTCCGTTAATGTTTTGACAACATCCAATTGCTCAAGGTTTTTCATCGCCTCCGCAAAAGCCCCGACTCCGGGAAGAATATACACATCGGCTTTCTCAATATCCTCTTTTCTAGCCGAAGACAAAAAATTATACCCCAGACATTTAAGGGCATTAAGCACAGATTGGTGATTGCCCACCCGATAATCAATGATGAGAATTTTATGGTCATTCATATTATTCAAGGACCGCTTTCAATCTTTTCTCTCCGCTTTTATTGTCTTCCCAGAGCTCTTTATTGCGGAACGACTCCGCGACTCTCCAAAATTCTTCGTTGTCCATGTTGAAATACTGGCAGAAACGCTTTATGTAGCGGGGGGCGCATTTGCCATCGTATTTTTTAACAAGTTCTATCGCCTCTTCCCTTGTTATCATTCCCAATCTTATTGCCTCGCTGGCCTGGTCTGTTGTTTTGCCAAATCCAAATTTCAAATATTTCAACATCTGATTCACAACCACAAAATCATCGTCCAGCGCCTCAAACCCATAGGCATCGCCTATATCTTCGGGAGGATCGCTGCGAACCATCAAACCATGAGCGATAGAAAACTCCGCGTTTTTAAATCTGGTAAAATCTTTAATAAAATAACCCAAAAAAACAATTTTCATATTTACTATGTCCATTTCCTCGTCAGACGGATACCTGTACCAGTAGATATCCTGTTCTTTTATATCTTCTGTCAACAATTTGTCAGGATTTCCTCCTTCTAATGTGTGGCAGTATTTCATTTTATTGGCGTCTCCGGTTGTGGAGCCAACATCTAAATCACCCAGAGCAATAGCCGGATTTTCTCCCAAAAAAATAAGGGGGATATGGTAGGCGATAGCGACTTTCGGGGCGCTCGCGTAAAGCGCCATCTCGGTGGATTTAGCCCAATTTCCGTATTTCAAAAAACTTTGCCTCATTAATTTTTTCCATACCTGCGGGTCGGGGCTTACTGAAACACAGTCAAACCCCAAAGAAATCAGGTTAGCAAGGTTGTAGGCCCCTCTCTCGGTTTGCTGTTCCGGGGGGTAAGTGCAGGAAACAAGAAGCGGCTTCAATCCAAGTTCATCTCGCACGAACATTGACTGGCGAGTGCTGTCTTTCCCCCCGCTAACTCCCACAATACAGTCGTATCCTGAAACATTGCGCTTTCTGCCGAATTCAGCGATTTCTTCTAATTCTTTCTGGCGTTCCTGCCAGTCAATATTTTTGGAAGCCTCGGCAAAACGGCAAGCGGGACAAACCCCTTCTTTGTCAAATTTTATTCCGGGCCGGGTGTCCGGCTGAACGCATTTTTTGCAGTATTTCATATAGTTAAGCAAAGCAAATTATCAAAAATAAAGCAACTCAATATTGGGCCAGTACCCCCGGGCGTGGGCGTGAAAAGCCCGGCACGCTCCCCTGCCTGGGGGGCAATATCGCCCGCAATTTTGCCGTCTTTGAAATCGCAGCCAAAATCAATCACCGCCGCGCCGCCCTTTATCCAGTTCGCTTGAATCAGTCCGGCCTGGCCAACCCCGGAAATCAGAACATCCGCTTCCCTGATTAAACTTTCTTTCTCGTCCTCTAAAGTGTCTCTATTTATAACAAATGCTCTGATGTTTTGAGAGGCCAGCCAATCCGCGACAGGTTTGCCCACCAACCGCCCCTGCCCTGCGACCACTATCTTTTTATCAACTAAATCAATATTATATTTTTCAAAAATGAACTGGCAAACTTTAACTGCCGGCGCCAAAACCAATGGGCTGGGGCCGAGAGCGTCAATATCTTTGTTTGGCGCGATAAAAGATAATATCTTATCCGCGGGAATATGGCCGGGCAAAGGCAATTGGACAATAATGCCGCTAATATTATCATCAATATTCAATTTTTTAATTTCGCTGATGAAATCACTCTCATCGGCTGTCTCGGACAAATTCAAAATCATCAATTCAATACCCAATAACCAGGCTATCTTTTCTTTCTGCTTGATAAAAGACAGGGCGGCCGGATTATCTCCCGCGACTATCGCCGCGACCGTCAACCCTTTTTTGAAAGCGAACTCTTTTGCCAAATCGCTCAAGAGTCCGGCCGCTAATTTTTTCCCGTCAATAATCATAATCTTAATAAGTTAAGAATGTGTATTTGGGCGAGGAAAGTAATTTTGAGGAGCATCCGCAGCCGCCCGGGCATGGTCCCCGCCCGTAGGCGGGGGAGGGCGGCGAGGACTAGCGAGTTTGCTCGCTGGGCAAACGAGCGGCTCCTCAAAATTAGCTTTCCGAGCCCAAATACGGCAAAGGAAACTTTTGACACAGCGCCTTAACTTCTTGACATATTGCCTCCGGCGCTTCTTTTTGACTGACTACCCGGTCAATCCAATTGGCAATCAAACCCATCTCCCCTTCCTTCATTCCCCGGAAGCTCACCGATGGCGTACCCATTCGCAAACCCGAAGGATTAAACGGACTTATATCTCCCGGCACCGCGTTGCGATTGGCTAAAATGCCGGCCATCTCCAAAACATTTTGCGCTTCCATGCCGCTGATATTCTTATTGCTCAAATCAGCCAAAAGCAAATGGTTTTCCGTGCCGCCAGCCGATAACTGAAAGCCAAACCCCCGCAAACTTTCAGCCAAAACCGCAGCATTTTTTATAATTTGCTTTTGTATTTCTTTGAATTGGGGCGTCTTGGCAATCTCCAAACACAAAGCAATAGCCGCGATGTTGTTATTGTGCGGCCCGCCCTGTAAACTCGGAAAAACGCCGCGGTTAATTTTATCGGATAATTCTTTGCGGCTGAAAATAATCGCTCCCCGAGGGCCGTTCAAAGTTTTATGGGTCGTAGCCATCACAATATCCGCGAAAGGAAAGGGCGATGGATGGACTCCCGCGGCCACCAAGCCGGCAATATGAGAAATATCCGCCATATGCCAGGACCCGACTTTTTTGGCAATGGCGCCGAACTTTTCAAAATCAATAATTAAAGGATAAGCGGTAAAGCCAGAAACAATAATTTTTGGCTTGCTGTCTTGAGCCAGTTTTTCTATTGCATTAAAATCCAATCGGCCGTCTTCTCCCAAACCATATTGAACCGGCCGGAAAATTTTGCCCGAAACATTGACCTTGTGGCCGTGGCTCAAATGGCCGCCCGAGGCTAGTTCCATACCCATTAAAATATCCCCGGGCTCAAGCAGGCCGAAATAAATGGCCAAGTTGGCCGGGCCGCCGGACAAGGCCTGAACATTCGCTTCCCAGTTATCGTCTAACCCGAAAACTTCTTTGGCTCTTTGTTTGGCCAGTTCTTCTATCTGGTCGTAAATCGCGTTGCCCGGATAATATCTTTTGCCGGCCTGGCCTTCGGAGTATTTGTTGGTCAATGGCGAACCTAAGACCTCAAGCACGGTCAGAGGCGCCAAGCATTCCGAAGGAATCAAGTCAATGGTTTCTCGCTGTCTTTTGACTTCCAGCTCAATCAGTTCAAAAAGCGCCGGGTCGATTTTTTTTAATTCTTGGCTTATCATTGTATTAATTCTTGTTTTAGCGGCGTTCCTTTTTTTATATCGCTCTTCGCTTTTTTGCCGAGAATCTCCGGCAAAAACTTTGGCAAAAGGCCGTTGCCAGGCCTGATGCTTCTGACATTTTCTCTCGTGAAAACATCGCCGGCTTTTATATCTTGAACAACAAATAAAGATCTCCTGAAAATCATATTTTCCGCTTCCGAATCATAAACGCCGTATTGAACATTGCCAACGGCTTTCTCCGCCTCTCTGACTAATTTGACCATTTCTTTGAGCCCGGCCGGTTCCAGAGAGAACGCGCAATCCGGCCCGCCATCGGCCCGGCTTAAAGTGAAATGTTTTTCAATAATAGAAGCTCCAAGAGCCGCCGCGGCCGTTGGAATAGAAACAGTTAAAGAATGGTCGGATAGGCCAACAACCACTTTGAATCTTTCTCTAATGTCCGCCATTGTGGCCAAATTTGTTTCTTCCGGCTTGGCCGGATAAGAAATAACGCATTGTAAAACCGCGATGGCTCCCGCGCCGTTTTCCCGCAAAGTAGAAACGGCCAGCTCAATCTCTGCCAAAGAAGCCATACCGCGCGATATAATCACGGGCTTGCCGGTCTTAGCCACCCTTTTTAAGAGCTCAATGTCAACCGCCTCAAAAGAAGCGATTTTATAAACTGGCGCGCGCTTGCTTTCCAACAAATCAACCGCGGTGATATCAAACGGCGCGGAAAAAAGAATAATGCCGCAGCCATCGGCAACTTTTCTCAAATCGTCAAACCATTCCCAGGGCGTATGGGCGGTTTCGTACAGCTGATAAAGGGTTTTGCCTGCCCAAACAGAACTGCCTTTGACCTTAAAAGATTCTTCTGCCGAATCGATAGTCATTGTGTCGGGCGTATATGTCTGAAGCTTGACCGCGTCAACTCCGCAATCAGCCGCCGCCTTAATCAATTCCTTGGCCCTTTCCAGCGACTGATTATGATTGCCCGAAAGCTCAGCCACAATAAAAACGGGCTGGCCAAGACCAACCAAACGGCCGTCAATATTAAGATGAGCGATTTCTTGCGTCATTCTGCCTTATAAATCTTTAAAATATATTTATGGCCTTTATGCTTGAAAAAAACCGGGTATCTTTCGTTGTCCGCCGCGCGGAACTGATTGAAAATTTTAGCCAGCGGCGTTTTAACGCCAACCTCGCTGTGTTCCGGCCCTCGTTTTGGATAAAATGTCGGCTTGCCTTTTTGCGCTTTCGGTTTTATTGTCCGGCAATTTTTAACGAATTTCAAAGCAAGCGCGATAATTTTCTGCCCCAGCTTTTCTCTCATTTCATCAAGCAACTCATAGCCGGCCAATGTGAATGTTTCTTGCAAATATATCGGGCCGCTGTCGGCTTTATCCCCCGCTTCAAATAATGAAACAGGAATTTTATTCTTGCCTTCCAATATCTGCCAGGTCAAAGGCGACCAGCCCCGGCCTTTGGGCAGGGCGCTGGCGTGAATAACGATATTATGCTCGTGCCTGGCCAAAATCTCTTTTTTGATAATGTTCTCCCAGCTCAAAATAAATAAAATATCGCCTTTTTTAACGCGGTTCTCCGCGGTTATTAACTCGGTTCCGTGATTTTCGCCCTCCAGCGCCGCTTTGAGTTTTTGAGCGTAAGGCAAAAACCAGCTTTTATTTGCGACGAGAATTTGGATTGATAATTTCCGCATAAACGGCTTTAACGGCTTTAATGACGAATTGAATGTCGAGCGCAGTCATTTGCGGGAAAAGCGGCAGAGTAATTGCCCGCTCATAATAAGTTTCCGCAACAGGGAAATCGCCTTTTTTATAACCGAACTTTTTCTGGTAAAACGGCTGGAGATGCAAGGGAACATAATGAACCTGGACGCCCAGCCCTTGCTCTCTTAATTTTTCAAAAATTTCCTTTCTGCGAATTTTTAATTTTTCCAGATTGAACTGAATCGGGAAAATATGCCAAGCCGATTTAGCATACGGCTTCTCGGTTGGCAAAATAATTTCATTGAGCCCGCTAAAAGCCGTTTGATATTTTTTAGCGATTTGCCTTCTTCTTGTTAAAAACCGGTAAATCTTTTTTAGCTGGCTGATGCCCAAAGCGCACTGGATATCCGTGAGCCGAAAATTATGACCGGGAGTTTCAATTTCATAATACCATAATCCTTTGGCTGGTTTTTTGACAATGCCGTGATGGCGCATAACTAACATTTTTTCGTAGAAATCTTTTCGGCTGGTTAAAACCATTCCGCCCTCGCCGGTGGTAATTAGTTTTACCGGATGGAAGCTGAGAGTGGTTAAGTCGGCCATACTGCCAACCATTCTGTCTTTATACATAGCTCCCAACGAATGGGCCGCGTCTTCAATAATTAAAAGTTTATGTTTTTTGGCAATGGCTTTAATTTTATCCAAATCGCAGGGATGGCCGGCGAAATCAACAACGGCAATGGCTTTGGTTTTTTTGGTTATTGCCTTCTCAATAAGCTCAGGATTGATGTTAAGCGTTTCTTCTTCAACATCAACAAACACCGGCGCGCCCCCGCAATGAACAAGAGCATTGCTGGTGGCCGCGAATGTTAAGGGCGTGGTAATAACTTCATCCCCCGCGCTCAGCGCGGCGGCTAAATAAGCGGCGCTCAAAGCGGCCGTGCCCGAAGAAACCGCGACCGCGTATTCGACCCCGCAATATTGAGCGACTTTTTTTTCAAACTCGGCCACTTTCGGGCCCTGGGTGAGCCAGTCGCCTTTTAGAACTTCAACTACGGCCTTAATATCGTCTTTTTCAACGCACTGATGGCCATAGGGCAGAAATTTTTTCATATTTACAAAGTATCCAGCATTTTTTGCAGGTCATCTTTGTTTAATTCCCAAACATTGTTGTCGCTTGAATAGCTAAAACCTTCCGGTAGCGGCTGGCCGCCAATGTCCAGCTTTTCCCAAAAGGGAAACTCCGGCTCAATAACAAAATGTGTATCAAACTCTTTGGAGTGCCGAGATTCCTCTAAAGTAAGCAATGCTTCGCCAATCTTTTCTCCGGGCCGAATGCCAATGATTTTTATCTGGGCTTCGGGCGCGATAGCCAAAGCCAAATTAACTAATTTCATACTGGGCATTTTTGGCACAAATATCTCGCCTCCCCGCATAGTGTCTAACATTAAGATAACAAAACGCGCGGCCTGCTCCTGAGTAATCCAAAACCTGGTCATTCGATTATCGGTGACGGTTAAAACGCCTTTTTCTTTTTGTTCTTTGAAAACCGGAATGACGCTCCCCCGGCTGCCAACCACATTGCCGTACCTCACCACGCCGATTTTTGTTTTCCTGCCCCCGCTATAGGCGTTGCCCTGAACAAAAAGCTTTTCGGCGCAAAGCTTGGTGGCGCCGTATAAGCTCACCGGGTTGACCGCTTTGTCCGTGCTCAAGCAGATAACTTTTTCCACGCCTTTGTCTATGCTCGCGTCAACAATGTTCTGACTGCCCAAGATATTGGTTTTTACCGCTTCAAAAGGATTGTATTCGCAGGAGGGCACCTGTTTCAAAGCGGCCGCGTGAATAACAATATCAACGCCGTCCATTGCTCTTTGCGCTCTGTCTTTGTCTTTGACATCGCCAACCAAAAAACGGAGCCTTTCATCGTTAAATTCCTGAGCCATTTCAAACTGCTTGAATTCGTCTCGGGAAAAAATACGGATAACCTTGGGGTTATGCTCTTTTAAGGCAATTTCAACAAACTTCTTGCCAAAAGAGCCGGTTCCGCCTGTGAGTAATATTGTTTTGCTGTCTAAAGCTGACATAAAAAAGGCAGTAATTTATACTGCACTTATTATACATAAAAAATCCGTTTTGTCCACTTTTCGCGGCTATTCTGGCTTAACGCCGATATAATAAAAGCCGTAGGCGATGTTTTGCGCTGATGGAAACCGATAAAAAAGATAATCAAGGAGTTTCAAGGGAGAGGTAATAATGGTAAAAAGCACCAGCCAAAATTGATGCAGTTTCAACGAGCCAAAAGACAAAACAAGAGACAGCCATTCGCACAAAACCGATGAAAGAGCCGAAGTTGGGCCATACATCACGCCGCTTTCTTTTTCTTCAAAGCCGGCCATTATTTCCCGCAAGCCCTGTTTTGTCCAGCGGTAATAATCCTGAGGCGAGGAATGAAAACCGGCGATAAAAGGCGCGGTAATATAAGTCAAGCCGCCGGGCTTTAACACTCTTTTTATTTCCGCCACGACTTTGGCCGGCTCTTTAACATGCTCTAAAAGCGACTCACAAACAATCGCGTCAACTGAATTGTCTTTTATAGGCAGATGGGACGCGTGCGCCACAATGTTCACATTGCGAAAAGGATAAAAATCAATGTTTATCGCGTCCGGCCGAACGACATTAATACCCGAACCAAGATTGATGATTATTTTACCCTCGCCTATGTTTTTAATCGCCTGCCTGGCGGTCTTGCCCACAAAACTGACGCCAAAAACAAAAGACAAAATCTTAAATAAAAACGGGCTTTTTTTGAAAAACACTTTGAGCCGATTAATCAAAACGTCCGCGCTCTCTCGGTCAAAACCCTGCCCGGCAGATTCCAATAAAAAAGGAATGTTGTTTTTAATCTCGTACAGCTGGCCGCACTCGCAACAAGCAAAGGAGTCGGTTTCGCGGCTTAACTGGCCGCCGCATTTGGGGCAGATTAAATTATTGAGCAAGTTTTGGCTGAGCATTTGGATTGAAGCGATAGATAATAAGGCCTTTGTTTTGATAGGCTTCCTCTAAAAAAGAAAAGTTATTGAGCTGCCATTGCGGCTCGTTTTGCTTGTCCCAAACCGCATAATCAACATTATATTTTTCCCACAAGTCCTTATAATACTTTTCCGGGGGAATTGAAAGCGCGCCTTGATACTCTTGAACAAGCTTCTCTAAAACCGCTTCGGGCATACCCTCGTAGCCGCCAGTTGTTTCCCGGTAATACATCGCGTATAGCGCTCCCGAAATTCTAACGCGCTGGTCGGAAAAAACCTGCTGAGTTTCTTCCGCTTTTAATCCGTTTAATCTGTATGAGGAGAATAAGCTGTCTTGCAACCGTTCTCCCGTTGTGCCGAGGTAATAAATAGCCGGCGAGCAATAAAAAACATTCAGAGGCGTATAAACCGCGGCCATAGGCGAAAAGTTGTCATTGGCGAAAACAACCTGATCTTTCCCGGCGTTTTTGTTCAGCCACTCAAAGACAGGGCCGTATCGCTGGCTGTCCACCGCGTCTTTTTCACGGACATCGTAAGACGCGCGCTGGATGAATACGCCAACATAAACAGAGGCGCAAATCATCAAAAAAGCGGCTATTTTTTCCAGAGACCTCTTCCGAGTTTTAGCTAAAAGTTCAAATAATATAATCGTCAAAAAAATAACGGCCAAAGGCGTATGGCAATACCAGTGGTAATGGGCGTTAATGAGCACTCGGCCGGTGATTATTTGCTGATTAAGAACAATAAAAGGCGTGAACAGCAAAGCCAAAGAGAAAACAAACCTTTCTTTCCATTGTTTTTGGAAAAAGACCAGAAAAATTATAAGCAATGGCGTTATCAGCAATCCCAAAACCGTATCTCGGCTGGCCACAAAACCGAACCGCTGGCTCATTTCCGCGTATGATGAATTCCGCGAGACCGAATAAAGATTGAAAAAATAAGGAATGGCCAAAACTATTCCGCCCAGCATCACGCTCATCATTCTTTTAATATCGTTCCACTTCTTTTGAATAAGAAAAAACAGACAGAGCATCCCGCAGAAAACATAAAGAAAGCTCCAGGTATAAAAGTAAAGATAAAAAGACGAGCCCAAAAACAAAACGGCCAAGAGCCCCCATCTGAGAGTTTTTCTTTCCAAAAATAACCAGCAGAATGTTAAAAAGCCGAAAAATAAAAAGATATGTATTGAGGGAATAATGGGACGGCTGAAAATTAAAAAATCTAGACGCGGACTCACCCCTTTAATCAGCTGAAATATGGCTCGCTGATTTAAAAGTATGCTGCCCAGTATAACGCCGGTTGAAGCCACAAGCGCGGTAAGTTTCTTTTTGGACAGCAGATAAACAAAACTATAAATCAGCAAAAAATCCAAAAATGGGAAAATAAAACGAGACAGTAAAATAGTATTTCTTATGTCCAAAAAGAAAATTTTTCCCAGATAACCGACAATAATTTCGCCCAAAGGCGGCAATATGTATGGGCCGTTTTTCGCTTCCTTCAAAAAAGGGTTGGCCAAAGACAGGTGGCCGTCTTGAACCTCTCTGACGCGGGACAAATAAGCCGTTTCATCGGAAGCGGCCATCATTTCAACTCCCTGATAGATGTCTTTATGGGCGAAACGGAAATAAACCTGAGGCGCCATTATAATGAAAGCGCAAAACAAAGCGAAAATAATCGCCCACTTGTGTTCTTTGGCAATAGATATTATTTTTCGCATAAGCAAAGTTCAAAAACAACTATATAATATAACGGACAAAACCAAAACGGTATGGCTCTGACCTTTTTTATTTTTAACTTTCCTTCGGTATATTTTTTCAAAAGCGCCAAACTGAAAGTGTTAAGATGCCACTCGTCGTCCATTTTAAGAGAAACTCCGGGAAACAATAAAGAAAAAAGCCGCAACTTTATAAAAACACTTTTAAGGCGGTTGATAAGCCGTTCATTGGGCGCGGAAATGACAATGTCGGCATTGGGCGAAGCGATTTTTGAAATTTCGCCGATGACTTTCTCGGGCCGCTGGACATGCTCAATAACTTCCGAGCAGATAATTTTATTGAATTTTTCACCGGTTATCTCCAGGGGCAACTCCTCCACATTGGCTTTGACAAAACGCGCCGGCTTGCCCGCTCTTTTCATTCTTTCGGCCGCTTTTTTTAATGATGTCTCGGACAAATCAACGCCGGTTATCTTGGACTGGCCCAATTTTTCCAAAATATGGCCTTCCCCGCAACCAAGCTCAATCAAATTATCAGCCGCTTGAGCGTTAATCAATCGCGCAACCTCTTTTATCCTTTTGCCTTCAATATAACGGACAATAAAAGATGGGCTGGCGTAATGGCTTTCGCTGCTGTATTTTTTGACATAGGACTCGTTCCACTCTTCAAAATTTTTAATTGCATTTTTGTCTGTCATACTTAAATTAAATTTTATAGCCATAAACCGTCCAGCTGTTCTGGTTGCACGGGGCTATGCCTATATTCCTCAACCTGGAATGAATAGTCAACAATTCCAGCGCCTCGTTTTCTTTGTAATAATTCGCTATCGGCGGCAATAACTGGTCAAAGACAATGGAAAGAATATGGAAAAAGCGGAACTTGGACAGCTGTTTAAGATACGGCGATTTTGGCTTAAATAGTTTCACGAACAGCCACAAAGGAAAGGCAAAAAAATACGACAAAATATGCAATAAAGACAAGGGCAATTTGCTGGTTAGATATTTTCGCCAAGGGCTTACAAAACGGACAATCCATTCATTGCCCTCATAGCCGTAGACCCAGATAAGCACCATGCCTCCTGACTTGGCAGAGTCAATCAATTTTTCAATGGCTTTTCGCGGCTGGGCCAAATGATGAATAACGCCAATACAGAAAACAACATCAAACTCGTCTTGCCAATTAATATCGTAAATGCTGGCAAACTCAACCTGGGCATTGGGAAAAGGCGCGAGATTTTTTTTGGCGGCCTCAACGGTCCGTTGATCAAAATCAAAAGCCATTAACTCTTCAGCTCCGTATTTTAACGCCCAAAAACTATTCCGTCCCATGCCGCAGCCCGCGTCCAAGACCTTTTTGTTTTGAAAAATTTCCAAACCAAAAAGCCCCAGCCATTTTTGAAACTGGATTTCGTAGTCCGGACTAAGCCAGTAATATTTTTCCCACTCATAACCGAACCTATTTGCTGAAGTCATATTTTTTTAAAGTAATTAAGCCCATTTTTCCAGCCACATTTCAAAAACCATTAATGTCCAAATCTGTTTTCGGTTGTCTTTTTTGCCGGAAAAATGTTCGTTTAATAACTGGCTGATAAACGCTGGATTAAAAATGCCTTCTCTCTTAATTTTTTCGGGCTGAAAAAGATTAAGCGCCAAATCGCGCAGTTCTTTTTTCAGCCAGCGGCCAATAGGCATACCAAAGCCCTTTTTGGGGCGATAAACAATATTTTTTGGCAATTTATCAGCCATCATTTTTTTAAAAATATACTTGGTTGTCCAGCCCTTTAATTTCAAATCAGCAGGCAGAGAATTGACCAGTTCAACGAGCCGATGGTCCAAAAACGGCGCTCTTGTTTCCAGTCCAACCGCCATACTGGCCCGGTCGGTTTTAACCAAAATATCATCCTGCAAGTAATGCTTCAAATAAAGATAAATCAAGCGGTTTTCCAATGGCTCCCCTGCCAGGTCCGCAGAGTGTTTGGCAATGTCTTCAAAAATGTTTTGGCCGCGAAAGCTTTGATAAACTTCATTAGTGAAAATGTTTTTAAGGTCATTGGGACCGAAAGAGCCCAGCCAAATCTGATTTCTGATTTCGGCCGGATATTCAAAGCCGGAGATAAATCTTTTCAATTTGAAATCAAAACTGATATTGCTCAAATCAGCTGGGAGCCGATTGACCAGGAGCGCGATAATTTTGTTTCTTAAAAAAAGCGGCAGTTTTTCGTAGAACTTGGCCATTTGATGCGCCTGAAATGTGGGATAACCCATAAAAAGCTCGTCCCCGCCGTCCCCGCCTAAGGTTACTTTAACATTTTCCCGGGTAAATTTGGACAGCAAAAAAGTGGGCACAATGGAGCCGTCGGCCAGTGGCTCGTCCAAAAAATCAGTAATTTGCGGAATTAATGCCAAACAATCTTGAGCCTCAATTATTCTTTCTTGGTGCTCGGTTCCTAAAAAAGACGCGGCTTGCCGAGCGTACCTTGTTTCGTCAAAAGACGGCTCTGAAAAGCCGATGGAAAATGTTTTAATGGGCCGTACCGAGTTTTTCTGCGCGAAATAAGCGATGGTTGTTGAATCAAGCCCGCCGCTCAGCCACACACCCAGCGGAACATCCGAGACCAATCTTTCCTTAACTGCCCTTTCCATCTCTATTTCCAAGCTTGCTATAATATCTCTCTCCGCCAACTTTCCAACAGGCAAAGGATTGAAGCCCGCTTCCCAATATTTGCTTTTTCTTAACAAATTATTTTCCCAGACCGCGTATTCGCCCGGCTCCAGTTTGTAAATATTCTTAAAAATGGTCTGGGGCGCGGGCACATATTCATAAGCCAAGTATTTGGCCAGGCCAAAAAAATCAATTTCCCGCAGGACTAACGGGTGTTCAAGAATGGCTTTGATTTCCGAACCAAAAATAATTGTTTGGCCGCAAATAGCGTAATGTAGCGGCTTCTCTCCCAAACAGTCGCGGGCCAAAATCAGTTTGCGCTTTTTGTCGTCCCATAAAGCCAGAGCGAACATACCGTTCAACTTTTTCAAAAAATCTTCGCCAGATTCCTCGTAAAGATGAACCAGTATTTCTGTGTCGGTTTTTGTATAAAACTTGTGCCCCAGTGAGCTCAGCTCCCCCCGCAATTTTTGAAAATTATAAATCTCGCCGTTAAAAACAACGACGACGGTTTTATCTTCATTGTAAATGGGCTGGCCACCCCCAGAGATATCAATAATGCTCAACCGGCGGTGCCCCAGCCCCGCCCCTTCTTTGACAAAAAAGCCCTGGTCGTCCGGGCCCCTTCTCTGCAAGCTGTCGGTCATCTTTTTCAAGACCGCCTCATCCCCTTGGCCGATAAAACCGGCAATACCGCACATAAAAGTTCAGAAATTTATTTTTTGTTTAATAGAATACGGTGTTCTGTCGGCGTTATAATAAATCCTCGTTAAAATTTCAGCCAAAAGGCCCATCAAAATAAACTGCACGGCCAGAATAGCCAAAAAAACGGTCAAAAGCGGGAAAGGAGTTAAAATAAATGAAGTATCGCGGACAAACTTGTAATACAAAGCGGCCAGGCCGGACAAAAAACTGAGAAACAAAGCCGCAAACCCAATCTTGCCGAAAAAATGTATGGGCTTGGTTAAATAGCTCATCAAAAATTTAACCGCGACCAAGTCCAAAATAACGCGAAAAATCCGCGAGAAACCGTACTTTGACTTGCCGTATTTCCGCGCTCGGTGATTGACCACGATTTCCGCGATTTTCGCGCCGTACCACGAAGCGTAGGCGGGCATAAACCGGTGCATCTCGCCGTAAAACTGAATGTCTTTGACCAGTTCTCTTTTATACGCTTTCATTGTGCAGCCGTAGTCGTGAAGCTTAACGCCCGTGCTGGCCGAAATGAGCCAATTGGCCATTTGCGATGGCAGTTTTCTTGTCCAATGGTCTTTTCTTTGCTTTCGCCAGCCCGACACAACATCAAAACCCTCTTTCATTTTTTCTAAAAACTTGGGAATATCGGCCGGGTCGTTTTGTAGGTCAGCGTCAAGCGGAATTAAAATATCGCCCAAGGCCGAATCAATGCCGGCCGAGAGCGCCGCTGTCTGGCCGTAGTTTCTCCGGAAGCTGATAACCTTGAAGTTTTGGTCTTGACTCGCTATCGCCTGTAAAATCTCAAAACTACGGTCTTTTGAGCCGTCGTTGACCGCGATAATTTCATACTCAAAATTGCCGGATGTTAAGACCGCTTTGAGCTCCTGATAAAGTTTTTCCAAACTCCCATCTTCATTATAAACAGGCAATATGATTGATAATTTTTCCGCCATAGTTTAATAGAGCCCGCTAAGCTCTTGAAAAAGCGAACAGCAAAAATATGCCCCAGACAATCAAAATCATACCCAAGACCTGGGCTAAATGAAGCGGCTCTTTGAGAATAAAAAATGAGCCCAAAGTGACCAAAGTGATGCCGCCGGTGACGAAAATCGGATAAACTAGATTCAGCCGCAGGCGGCTCAAAGCGATAACATAAAACACAAAACCCAAACCCATCAAAATAACCCCTGCCATCAGCCAGCCGTTCCGGACAACCTGCAAAAACATAGAGGCAATGCCCGAGAACCCAAAACGAAAACCGCTCAAATTAAGGGTGGTGGCGCCTTTTTTAAGGCAGAGATGACCGCCGCTGCCGAAAAGAATCAGCATAGCGATCAGCAGCGCGTTTTGAAAAACAATTCCAATCATATTTGAAAAATTAAGTTATTTTGTTATGATAGACCTATGAAACTTTCAATAGTTATTCCAGTTTATAATGAAATAGCCACGCTGTCAAAAATCTTGGAAAGAGTGGAGAGAGCGCCAGTTTTGGGCTTGGAAAAAGAAATTGTTTTAATTGACGATGGCTCAACTGACGGCACTAGAGAATTACTGAAAGGAATGGAAAACAAGTACCGCGTTTTTTATCACAAAAAAAATCAGGGCAAGGGCGGGGCTTTGAAAACCGGCTTTGAGCAAGCGACCGGCGACATTATTTTGATACAAGACGCTGATTTGGAATATTATCCCGAGGAATATCCCCAGCTGCTCTCCCCTATTTTAGAGGGCCAGGCGGACATTGTCTACGGCTCCCGAAACCTAACGCCCAACCCGCGCTTTCATAAAAGTTATTACTGGGGCGGAAAACTGATCAGCGGCCTGACAAATTTATTTTACGGCGTTTATCTGACTGATGTTTGCACCTGCTATAAAGTTTTCAAGGCGGAAATTATCAAAAAAATGGAGATGAACAGCGACGGATTCGATTTGGAAGCGGAAATTACCGCCAAAATTTTGAAAAAGAAATACAAAATCACGGAAGTGCCTATCAGCTACAATCCGCGGAGCATCAAACAAGG
>ERZ1292629.894-Hain-H43-01um-R1-894-length-32101-cov-6_pt2 | contig 21101 bp, 21 predicted proteins | sample MGYA00564399_ERZ1292629 | MGnify/ENA primary metagenome ERZ1292629 (study PRJEB36523, sample SAMEA6512636) | groundwater metagenome | collected 2019-01-08 | study: AquaDiva: Metagenomics assemblies of 32 groundwater samples | reverse complement strand
TCCAACATCATTGCATATAAGAAATCCGGCCGGGAACTCGAGGTGGCCATGCTCGACCCCCAGGATATCCAGACCATTGAGTTCATTAAAAAGACAGCCAATCTAAAGATTCTCCCTCGCCTCACCAATCCGGAATCAATCAAAGCCGCCTTGAAGCAATATCAAAAAAGCTTGGAAGCGGAGTTTGGTGAGCTTATCCGCAAGGAAGCCGAGCGCATTGAAATTGTCGGCGAGGGCCAGGCCCCCCCGCCCGAAGGCGCCGAGGATTTGAAGAAGATGGCCGAGGATCTCCCGATCATCAAGATCGTGGATACCCTGATTCGGCACGCCATACTGCAAGTGGCCTCGGACATCCACATCGAACCCGCCGAAAAGGAAGTGGTGGTTCGCTACCGCATTGACGGGATTTTGCACGATGCCATGACTCTGCCCAAGCAAGTGGCCGCCGGCGTGGTCGCGCGCATCAAAGTCATTGCCAATCTCAAGCTGGATGAGCACCGGCTTCCGCAGGATGGCCGTTTCAAGGTTGAGACCCCGGAATACCGCATCTCTTTTCGCGTCTCGGTCCTTCCGGTATTTGACGGCGAGAAGATTGTAATGCGCCTTTTGCCGGAAACGGCCCAGGGCTTTACCCTGGAGAAGCTCGGCTTCCGTCCGGATCAGCTGGACCTCATTCACCGCTACATCCGCAAGACCACCGGCATACTCCTGGCCACCGGGCCGACCGGATCAGGCAAGACCACCACCCTCTATACTATGCTCGACATCCTGAATGTTCCCGGGGTCAACATCTCGACCATCGAGGATCCGGTCGAATATCGCATCCCGCGAATCAACCAAACCCAGGTCCGGCCTGATCTGGGTTTGACCTTTGCCAATGGACTTCGTTCGCTCCTCCGGCAGGACCCGGATGTCATAATGGTCGGCGAGATCCGGGACAATGAGACGGCCGGCCTCGCCATCAACGCCGCTCTCACCGGGCATCTCGTCCTATCAACTCTGCATACCAATTCCGCCTCCGGAGCCCTGCCGCGGCTTCTGGACATGGGGGTGGAGCCTTTTCTTATTGCCTCGACCGTAAACATCATTGCCGCTCAGCGCTTGGTGAGGACGCTTTGCGAGGAGAAAGAAAGCTACACTCTTTCATCAGCCGAGATTTCGAGTCTCTCCAAAGAGGTTGACCTCAAGCGCATCTTGGAAATTTTGAAGCTAGAAAAAATTGTCTCACCGGCAACACCCTTAGAGAAAATCACCTGGGCCCGGCCCAAGTCCGGGCGCGACTGCCCCGAGGGCTATAAGGGCCGCATCGGCATTCACGAGGCTATGGAGGTTACCGAATCCATCAAGGAGCTGATTGTCAAGAACGCCACTTCGGATCAAATCGAGAGACAGGCCAGGAGCGAGGGCATGATTACCATGTTAGAGGACGGTTTTATCAAGGCCGCTCAGAGGATCACCACCATTGAGGAGGTGCTGAGGGTGACCAGCGAGTGATTTTCCAGCTTGTCATATTTAAATATTTAAATTTTTGTGCTCTATTCCTACCGCGCCGTTGATAAGAGCGGCAAATCAATTAGCGGCGAGGGCGAGGCCGCATCCGAGAGAGAGCTGGCTGATGTGCTTCGTCATCAAGGCTATCTCTTACTTGAAGCCGAAGTCCCAAGGCCGGCGGTTAAATTTTGGCGCGGTCCAGCATCTTTTTCCCAGATTTTTCTCCGGGTATCGCTGGTCGAGCGGATGATTTTTGCCAGGAACCTTGCGGTGATGATTGGTGCGGGATTGGCTTTAGCCCGGGCGCTCGAGGCGTTGCGGGAGCAGTCGACCAACCATAAGTTTCGAGAGATTTTAGACTCACTTCGCGACGGCATTGTGGCCGGCAAGACCCTGGCCGAAAGCTTGAAGCCTTATGAAAGAATTTTCGGGGCGCTCTTCATCAACATGGTCGAATCCGGGGAGATCTCCGGGAAACTGGAATACGTGCTTAAAATCCTGGCCCGCCAGATGAAGCGGGATCACGATCTTAGGTCCAAGGTTCAGGGCGCAATGCTTTACCCGGCGATTATCGTCGCCTTACTCATCGCCATCGGCATTTTCATGATGGTCTATGTCGTGCCCACACTGACCGCTACATTTAAAGAGCTTAACATTGAACTGCCGCTCGCCACCCGACTCATCATTTCGAGCTCCTCATTTCTTCTGGCTTACTATGGCTATATTGTGTTGGCTGTGCTTGTCGGGATTGTTGCCGCGGCGCGGTGGTTGAGGTCGCCAGCCGGGAAGCGCATCTTTGACGCGTTTATCCTCCGCGTGCCGATCTTCGGATCGCTCGTGCGGAAACTTAACTCGGCGCGGTTTGCCCGCACTCTTTCTTCCCTCATTGCCGCCGGCATTCCGATCACTCGGGCCTTGGAGGTCACGGCCGAAGTTTTGGGCAATACGCATTTTCGCTCGTCTCTCCGCACCGCGGTCAGTGCCATCCAGCAAGGCAAGCCGCTTAACCAGATTCTGGCCGCCCATCCTGATATTTTTCCGCCCATGGTCACCCAGATGATTCAAGTCGGGGAAGAGACCGGCACTCTTACGCGGATGCTTCTGCGCCTGGCCATTTTTTACGAGGAGGAAGTAACCAATACCACCAAGAATCTGGCGAGTATCATTGAGCCGCTGTTAATGATTGTAATCGGCGGCATTGTCGGTTTTTTTGCCGTAGCCATGATCCAGCCGATCTACAGCGGTCTTGGCAACCTTTAGACCATGGCTATGGCATACGAGTTGAGTCAGTTATATTGTCATCGTCATCGTTATTGTGTCTGCCGTGTTGAGATGCAATATTCCTCTCCAGTCAAGCGCCGGTTATAATGTGAATAATCATGTTTGAATTCCTTACCCGTCGTGTCTTAAATCCTCCGGCCTTTGGTCTTGATATTTCTGATCTCACCCTAAAGTTCGTTGGGCTGGGCCGGCAGGGTCGGGAGCACAGTCTTCGCTATTTTGGCGAGATGCCCATTCCGCCAGGGGTGGTCATGGACGGCGAGATTAAAAAAGAAGACGATCTTATTGCCGTTTTGATTGGCGGACTTAGGACTGCGGCCGGAAAGATAATGCGCGAACGATTCGTCGTGGCCTCGCTTCCGGAGGAGAAAAGTTTTGTGCGGGTGATTGAGCTGCCAGGAATCAAGCCCGAAGATGTTGGGCATGCGGTGCGCTGGGAGCTGGAAGGGGTGGTGCCGCTGTCTTTTAAAGACATTACATTTGACTATCAGCTCCTTATGCGGCTGGCCGGATCCGACGACCACCGCGATGTGCTTATCACCGCCTTCCCCAGGAAAATCGTCGAAAGCTATCATCGGGTTCTCGCCGCCGCGGGGCTGGTCCCGTTGGCGCTCGAGCTCGAATCGCAGGCTATTTCCCGGGCGATCATCGCCCCGGAGCTTCTCTCCCGCCCCCAAATAATTATTGACAGCGGAGCCCTGAGAACAAGTTTCATTATTTTTGCCGGCGGCTCACTGATTTTTACCAAGAGCATAAGCGTCGGGGGGCATGATTTTGAGACGGCCATTGCCAAGAGTCTTGGCCTCTCCGAGGCCGAGGCCCGCCAAGTGAAGATTGCCGCCGGCCTTTCCAAAATCTACCGCAGCGGCCAGGTCTTTCAAGCGCTCGAGCCGCAGCTAAGAGCGCTTACCGCGGAATTGGAGCGGGAACTGTGGTTTTACCGCGACCATCCGGCCAAGCGCCACCGCTCCTTGGGCGATATTGAGCGGATTATTCTTTGCGGCGGAGATGCCAATTTAATAGGTCTGGATAAGTATATTGCCACCACCATCAAGAAACCAACCGTTCTCGGCAATCCCTTTGCTAATGTGAAGCTCGAATCAGGCGCCATCCCCCCCATCCCCAGGAACGAAGCGCTGAAGTACACCACGGCTCTGGGCTTGGCCCTTCGGGCCGCCCAAGAGTAATCGCGAATATACAAGTGTGCGAATTAAAAATGTTGGACAATATCATCCAATCACGCCGAAGTATCCTTCGCTCAATGTGATTTGTATATTCGTATATTGAAACAAAATTTGTATATTCGCGATTACTCCATGCTGACCCTCAATCTTCTTCCGCCACAAGAAAAAGAAAAGCTTATTTTTGTCATGCGCACCCGCGCCGTGCTGGCGTTCATGAGCGCAGTGGTGGCTGTATTTTTTATTGGTCTTATGCTTTTTCTCCCCACTGTCTTTCAACTTGCGATCCAGAAGTCGGATGTGATGCGCGTCTTGGCCGAGGAGCGCGAGAATCAAGCCCGGACCGGCGTAAAGGAAAAGATTGAGCGGATTCAGACTTCCAATCGCTTGGCTGAGGTTGTAACTCAGCACGAGAAGGATTCTCCCGGGCTTTTTGATCTTTTTGAGGCGATTATTCGCGCCACTCCTGCGGCCATCCAACTTGAGGGCGTGAGCTGGAAACCTCAGGCGCGGGAGGTGGCCATTGAGGGTTTTTCACCCGAGCGCAGAGTCCTCATCGAATTTTTGAGGGCTCTGGAGCAGCAACCCCGTGTAGCTCGAGTCTCCTCGCCCATAGCTAACATTATCCGTGGGACCAATATTCGCTTTTCACTCGTGGTTAGCGTGAAGTAACGCATGACTATTTCGGCGGCGAGAAAATTTTGGCTGGCTCTGGCCTTGTCCCTCGGCGTTGTGGCCGGAGTTTTGGCTCTCGTGGCCTATGGCGTTGGGTATCTTCGGACCAGTTGGGAGGTGCTCGGCGGGGCGCGGCGCGAGATTGCCATACTTGAGCGCAGGGACGAGGATCTGAGGGCGGCGCTCGAGACTTTGGCACGTCTTGAATCTGAGCAGGCCATTATTGCCGCGGGTTTCAGCAATCCAGCCGATCCGCTGCCGTTTATTGAGCTGATAGAGGAGCTGGGTCGGAGATCAGGGGTAAGAGCGGAACTAACCGTAGCCCCATCGGCATCGGGCCGAGGCGGCGGCGAATGGTATATGCTCTTGGCCGAGGGAAAATTTTCGGCGGTGATGGCTTTTTCCAAAAATCTTGAATCTTTGCCGTTCTTGGCCGAATTCGGCAATGTTGAGCTTCGCCGGGTAAGTGGGATTTTGGGCCCTACAGAAAAAGAGCGCCCCGAATCGGCGCTACGCCTCTCGATAATGATGCGCCCTCTTAAATCCTAGTACTTTGAGTTCAAGATGCTTTATTCGGCGTCCATTCAGCGTACTCAATCAGCGTCATTTCAGCGTGCTACTTACGCTGATTCTTCGCTGATGGTTACGCTGATCTACGCTGGAATTATTATTTTGTAACTTCGAAGTCATCATGAGATTTCCACTTCCTAACCTCCAAACTCTGCGCCGTCGTTTCGCCTTACCGCTTAAGACAGTATTAAATATTTCCTGGTGGGCGGTTTTGGTAATCTTTTTAATCCTCCTTTTTGTAGACGGCCTGGTCTTTTACCAATACGGACTTGGCCGTGCCGTGCCGCCGGCTTTGCCCGCGCCGTCAAGCGCCATTTCGGTGGATGAAAGCTCTTTCCGTTCGGCCGCAACCATCCTCCAGGAACGGCGGAGAATATTCCAAGAGACGCCGGGTCTTCCTGCTGATTTCCCCAATCCCTTCCGGTAATCCTGGAAAACGGCTCACGCGCAATAGGCAAATCGGCTCATTGCCACGGAATGAGCCGATTTCGTCGTCTGGGATGAGCCGTTTTCCGGCACCTGGAATGAGCCGATTCTGGGGGGTAAGCCCTATCGATAGAACTGCCTCCAATTCCGGAGATACCAGCGATAGCGTCGGCTGATCTCCCGGGATGGCGTCGGCCGGAGGCCGAGCTCGGCCGCAAGGCCCCGGAGCTTTTGATGTGTTTTTCCGGTCGTCCGCGGCGTGGCCATTTTTTCAATGTCAATCATTCGCCCGTAGCCGCGCGTCTGGTCTAGTGTTATCGTTGCGCCTCGCCATAGGAATTTTTCGCGCTGGCGGGACCAGCGCACGACCACTCTGAAGCCAAGATGCTGGAGGAGTCTTTCCAGCTTGGTAATATCCTTCCGCGATATCGGCACAAGGATTTCCTCGCGAGCTTGGGCATGTATTTTCCCGCCTTTGTACTTAAGAAACGCACCGTATGGCTCGACGGCGATCCGCAATTTACCGTCGCGGTCGAAGTAGGTGTTTTGGTCGCGATGGCTGCCGAGGGGTTTTCCATGTCTTTTCAAAAACGCCTTCAGCCGGCGGTATTCCATCGGCGTAATCAAGGAGCGGACTTCTACTTCGATATTTTTGGGCATACCTCCACTCTACGAGAACTTCGGAAAAGAAAAAGCCCCCGGGGTGTCTGCCCGGGGGGCGTAGCTAGCCCTGATGGTAGGGTTCGCCGGTCTTCAAAGAGCGGTTGAGCTTTTCTTCCTCGGCGCCAAGGTAGCGGACGTGTTGCGGTTCAAGCACCATAGACTCCACAATCCAACGGATGAGGACGCTCGGGTTGGCATGCTCCGTCTCCCAGAGCACCTCATCGCCAGCCGGGTTTAGAAGCTGGGCGCGCACCCGCTTATCTTCGAGGATGGTGAAGGCGAAGCTCCCGGCCGGATCTGATCGGAAGCCAATCGCATGACTTGCCCTCGCCAAGGTAAAGCCACGCTGATCGAGCCACTGCGTTGCCGCCTCGAGGTGTCGGCTGTAGATCTGGGCATTCTGCGAAATAACCTCGACGGAGCCAAGTGCGACTCCAAGCTCCTCGGCGACTCGGCGGTGCAGCCGGAGGATGGCCAGCACGTTATTCGGCCAGCCGCCGTACATGTCGTGGCTCCTGAAGGTGTGGGAGCTATGGAGCGTTCTGTCAATTACCGCGAAAGTGATGAGCGACCAACAGGGAGCATCTTCGAGCGTTTCGAGGTCCGGTGCCTGTAGGATGGAAATTGAGGCGCGCTTAGTTTCGGGGTTCTCCTTGAGGCGCTGGATGACTTCGGCAAGCTGGTTGTGGCCTAGCCAGTTTTGGATGCGCTCGCCGTAGTGATAGTCTACCGTGCTGACCTCTTTGCCATCTGCGCCCATTGCGGTCGGCGGGGTGGGACGTAGGACATCGGTGAGATAGCGTTCGGCGTCGGCCCGGCTGATGTCGAACCAGACCTCCGAGTCGTCAGTCGCCGGCACCGGGAACACGGCGTGGACGTCGAAGCAGTGGATGATAGATTCCTTCTTACGAGTATCTCTGGGGCGGCCGTACTGGAGGATGTGGTGCAGGATTCTCTGCCAGGCGTCTCCCGGATCAGCAGCGCGGATTAATATGGTTGCCGGTTCGTTGGGAAGGATTCGGCGCTCGGGGATGGGTACTGGTAGGAAGTCGCGTGGCTGTCGCAGCGGGCCGGTTGGAAAGTCGAGGGCGTCCAGTATTTTTACGGCACGCCGCTCAGTTCGGAGATCTACGAGTTCTACGGTTTCCCGGAGCTCGTTTATGGCTTCGGTTGGCACGAGGGGATCAATCCGCCAGCCAAAGCCCGGCACCCGGTGCTCTATAGTCGGCCCCTCATTCCAGAGGCGCACCAGCGCCTCGCCGGAACCGGTGAGGTCGCTCCCCCAGAGGACAACGCGCCGCACGTTGGAAAACTTCCATAGGCCGCGGAGGAGCCATCCAATGCCGATTGGTGTGCGGAGGTTTCCGATCACCGAGATTTTTTCTACCTCAGTGAGCTCCGGAGCGTATTCAGGGAGTTTCTCGATCAGGTTCCAAAGAATGCAGAGCGCAACAGGCGTGTTGTGGTTTCTGACTTGAAGGCGCGGGAGGCACTCCTCCTCCCACGTTCGGAACTTGGGCATTGTGCCTCCCTCCTTTCATAAAGTTCATTCATTCCTCGCCGACCATCCGCCTTTCCCAGCCATGTGGATCACTGTTCGGCGGGCCTAGCGAGACCGGTTCTGGTTCACAGTTGGGACAGTAGTAGGCATTTGTCCGCATGAGTTTTCCTGATCCGCTTTTTGGCCAGGGACCGTCATGAATGGCTTGGACTACAACTTTCTTGAGTTTCGGCATACCGCAGCGTACGCAAATCTCCTCTGGATCTTGGCGTTCGTTGTCAAAGGGCATAATCTCCCCTCCTTTCTGGCATAATTAGTGGTGTGGCGTTACCGTACTGAAGATTAGGAGTAATCCATTAATAGTATAGCTAGTAGTTAGTGTCAAATTTTTTCTTGACATTCGTCTCGCCATCCCGTTACGCTAGCGCTAGCAGTTTGGTTTTGTGATAGTTCCTTGGACTAGTAGAAAAACTCTACAATACAGGAGGAGACCATGAAGCTCTCCGACAAGGAGCTCCGTCAGCGGTTGCTGCCGCTGAAGCGCGTTGGCGACGTACCGCATGATTACTTGGAACTCGTCCAGCGCGGCAAGATCCCGCGGGACCTAGAGAAGGCGCTTGCTGATGGACACATCATCCTCGATCCTTTCCCAGAGGATCTCGACGTTGTCCTAGGTTCTTCGAGTATTGATTTACGTCTCGGACACACCGTCGAGATGATGCGGATTCCCCTAGAGGTGGCTACCATCAACAGCGAGCGGGTCATCCGGCGCCTCACGGTCGATTTCCGGAACCCGAACGAGGGGCGGCTCCTCGAGAACCAGAAGGCGGTGGCGATCCGCGAGGGGGGCAGCTGGATTCGTTTCCAGCTCGAGGCGAACGAAACGCTCGAGCTCCCGCCGAACCTTCTCACCCTCGCCTATACGTTCGAGGTCATCTGTATTCCCCACGACCTCGAGGGAGCGCTCCAGGGGCGAAGCTCCCTTGCGCGGAAGGGGATCGCGACCCACATAACCTCCGAACGGTTCGATGCCGGTTTCATCGGCTATCTCACCATGGAGGTGCTGAACCAGGGTCTGGCCAACGTCAACATCTATCCTGGGATGCTTTTTGCCGCCATGACCTTTCATCAGCTCTCCTCACCGGCGACGGTACCCTACTACCGCAAGCGCAGCGCTCAGTTTTCCGGTCAGCGCTGATCAAAAAGCCCGTCCTGCAGAATTCGCAGAGCGGGCATTTTTATTCCGAAGGTAGAAAGATTATTATTCAATCTCAATCCCCATGCTCCGGGCGGTGCCGGCGATGATTTTTTCAGCTTGTTCAAGCGATTCGGCGTTAAGATCAGCGAGTTTCCGCTCGGCGATTTTGCGGATATCTGACTTTGAGACTTTCCCCACTTTGGCTTTATTCGGCGTTCCCGAGCCTTTTTCAATGCCGGCCGCTTTTCGCAAAAGGTCCGAAGCTGGAGGAGTCTTCAGCGCAAAATCGAAACTTCGGTCCTCGTAGATGGTGATTTCAACCGGCACGATGTCCCCCGACATCTTGGCCGTGGCTTCATTGTAGCGCTTCACAAAGTCGCCGATGTTGACGCCATGGGGCCCAAGGGCCGTGCCCACCGGAGGAGCGGCGGTAGCCGATCCGGCGGGGAGCTGGAGCTTGAGTTTGGTTTTGATGGATTTTGCCATGCGCTTGGAGTTGTGCGTTATGGGTTATGCGTCAAGCGGCATCCCGTAACCCATAACTCTTAACTCATAACTTCTTGATCTGGAGCGAATCTAATTCCACGGGCGTATTCCGTCCGAACATGGACACCAGCACCTTTACTTTGCCTCTTTCTTCATCCACCTCGGCTACCTTGCCGTCAAAGTCCTTAAACGGTCCGTCGGTGATTTTAACCGGATCGCCTTGGGCAACCTCGATTTTGAACTTTGGCTCCTCCACGCCCATGCGCTTTTGCAGCTCGGCCATTTCTTCCGGCGAAAGGGGTGTGGGCGTGGTGCCGGAGCCGACAAAACCGGTGACGCGTGGGGTGTTGCGCACCACGTACCAGGAGTCATCGGTGACGATCATTTCCACCAAAACGTAGCCGGGATAGACTTTTTCTTCCACGATCCGGCGCTTGCCGCCTTTGATTTTTATTTTCTTTTCGGTCGGGACGAGGACGCTGAAGATTTTCTCCTCCATACCCATGGTCTCGATGCGCTGGCGAAGATTCCGGGCTACCGCATCTTCGTAGCCGGAATAGGTGTGGACGGCATACCAGTTGCGGCCGAATTCAGAGGTTTGTTTGGGCATATCGCGCTACGCGCAACATGATGCAAATAATGCGAATGAAATGCAAATCTACGAATTGCGAAGCGTCACTATTCGCAATTCGCAAAACTGGCATAAGATTCGTAGATTGGCATCATATGCTTTTACAGCACAAAGGTATTCAAAACAAACTGGAACAGAACATCCAGGCCGCCCAAGAAAGCCGCCACGGCCAGGCTCATCAAAATCACCGCGATGGTATAGCGGACGGTTTGATTCCGGGTCGGCCAGGAGACCTTTTTAAGTTCGATCCTGGCTTCCTTGAGAAAAGTTATAAGGCGATCAATCAAGCTGGGTTTTAAAAAACGGCCCGCAGGCCTTGTTTCCAGTATAGCGCCTTACGGCTCACTGTCAAGGGCCGGTTATATATCCAAGTTCTTGACCGCTTTTGCATAAGTTTGGATGAACTTCTTCCTCGGCAATACCTCGTCCCCCATTAGGATATCAAAGATTCGGTCGGCCTCGGTGGCATCCTCAACGGCCACCTGCTTCATTAGCCGGCGGGCCGGATCCATGGTCGTTTCCCAAAGCTGCTCCGGATTCATCTCGCCCAATCCCTTGTAGCGCTGGATAGTTACGCCTTTTATTTTTTCGCCTTCTTCCCCCGCCCTTTCTTCTCCTTCCGCTTCGGGCGCCTTTGGTTCAACTTCGTCTTTTTCGCCTTTCTTCCGCGAGAAAATTTTCGAAAGTTTAGCCGGGCTTTTATCTTTTTGCAGTTCGGCAATAATTTTATCGCGCTCCTCGTCGGAGAAGGCATATTCTATGCGCTTGCCGGCTTGCAGCCGATATAGCGGCGGCCGAGCAATATAGAGGTAGCCGAGCTCAATCACCGGGGCGAAGTAGCGGAAGAAAAGCGTCAAAAGAAGGGTGCGGATGTGGGCGCCGTCCACGTCGGCGTCAGTGGCAATGATTATGCGATGATAGCGGAGCTTTGACTTGTCAAAATCATCGCCAATCGCAGCGCCAAGGGCGATGATGAGCGCCTTGATTTCAGCAAAGGTGAGAGTCTTGTCCAGTCGCGCCTTCTCGACATTTAAAATTTTACCCTTGAGCGGCAGGATGGCCTGGAAGCGGCGGTCGCGGGCTGATTTGGCCGAGCCGCCGGCGCTGTCGCCCTCGACAATGAAAAGTTCAGATTCTTCAGGGTTCCGCGACTGACAGTCGGCGAGCTTTCCGGGGAGGGTCATGCCTTCGAGCGTCCCCTTTCTAAGCACCGTTTCCTTGGCGGCTTTGGCCGCCTTGCGGGCTTTTTGAGCCAGGAGCGCTTTCCCAATGATGGCCTGCGCCTCGGCCGGGTACCGCTCCAGAAATTCCTGTAGCGCCTCGGCCACCACCGATTCCACTGCGGTTCGGGCCTCGGGATTACCGAGCTTGGCCTTGGTCTGACCTTCAAACTGGGCCTCTTGGAGCTTGACCGAAATTACGGCAGTCAAGCCCTCGCGCACATCATCGCCGGAGAGCGCCTCGTCATCCTTTCTGAAGTGTTCGTTTTTCTTGGCGTAGTCGTTGAGGCTCCGGGTTATCGCCGCCCGGAAACCGGTCAGGTGCATGCCGCCCTCCGGCGTATGCACGTGGTTGGCAAAAGACAGTTCCTTGGACTGGATGTCATCGGTGTACTGCAAGGCGGATTCGACAAAAATTTTCCTGCCTGCCCCGCCGGCAGGCGGGCCGCCATTGATTTCCACCTCCTTGCCGACGTAAAAAATGTGTTCGTGCTTGGGCGTCTCGGAGCGGTTTAAATACTTTACATAGGAGACAATGCCGCCCTCAAAGGAAAAGGCATAGGAAGGAACAAGGTATGATCCGTCTTTGGCTTTGGCCGGATTCCGTTCATCGCGGAGCGCGAGCGTAACCCCGCGGGTCAAATAAGCCTGCTGCCTTAGCCGCTCCAAGATCCGCTCCCACTCAAATAGGATCTCTTTGAAAATTTCCGGGTCCGGCTCAAAAGTCACGGCCGTTCCCGAGCCTTCGCACTTCCCGGTTTTCTTAACCGGAGAGGCGGCCTCGCCCCGCGAGTATTCCTGGGCGTACTGCACCCCCTCACGGCAGACTTCGGTCTTCATCCACTTGGAAAGGGCGCAGACCACCGAGACCCCGACTCCGTGGAGTCCGGCCGCGACTTTATAGGATTGCCCGCCGAATTTTCCGCCGGCGTGTAGCGTCGTCATTACCGTCTCCAGGGCAGATTTTTTGGTTTGCTTGTGCTTTTCCACCGGAATCCCGCGGCCGTCATCCACGACCATGACGCGGTTTCCCGGAAGTAGGGTGACGGCAATGTTTTTGGCAAAGCCGGCCATAGCTTCGTCAATGGAGTTATCTACGACCTCCCAGACCAGGTGATGCAGACCGTCAATGCCGGTGGAGCCAATATACATCCCCGGCCGTTTTCTCACCGGCTCCAGACCCTCCAGGACATAGATGTCCTTCGCGGTATAAGTCGCCGAGGCGGTGTTGTTTTCAGTCGTTTTCTCTCCCTCTTTTTTGGCCATTTTTAATGCGAATGCCCGTCGCGCGTGCTGCGGGACGGGACCGAAATAAGTTCAGTAATTAAGCCACTTTTCTCACCATCTTTACCCTTTCATAGTAGCAGATTTTAGGGTCAGTTGCAAGACACTTCAGCGCACTTTTTCGGCGCAGTATACGCCGTAATTCCAGAGCCCCAGACGCAGCGCTTTCCACTGGGCAATGCCCGCGCGCCAGTTATTGAACATGATGCGTACGAAGTGAGGTCGAAGGGGATACAACATGAGTGTCACTGGAACGAGTGGAGTCCACATGAGGCAGAGCCAAAAGATGCCCCGCGACGATCTCGCAATGGCATGGGTCATATCCCGCTGCCTGATATTCTGAAAACCGATTTTCTCCAACGTCCCTTTGAGATCTTTCCACAGAAACAGCGGTGGCGGGACGGCCAGGCCTTTCAGGAATGCGGTGAAAATTCTTTGCTCCTTTTTATTCCTTGCCGGATGTCTCTGAAAGCCATCTGCGACTATCAGCCTACCGCCGGGTTTGAGGATGCGCCACACCTCGCGCCAGAGCCTTTCTGGTTTGGCGGCATGACAGAAACTCTCAATTGCCCAGACCACATCAAACACCCCATCGGGGAATCCGGTGGCGGTATAGTCACGGATTTCGAATGCCGTAAGATGGTCTACGCTGTTCTCAGCGGCATTCTCTTTCGCGGCTGCAATGTGAGAGGGATTGATGCTGATCCCCATTACGCGGCAGCCGTAATGCTCGGCTAGCCAGATGGCGCTTCCACCCACACCGCAGCCGGCATCCAGGATATAGTCGGTTCTCCGAATTTGCGCCACTTCGGCCAGGAATCTATTTTCGTTGCGGAGGGCGTCAGAACGAGTTCGGGTAGTTTCATCCCAGAAGCCGTAATGAAGCGCGAGGTCCGCCGGAGTGTACCAGAAAAGTCGGTACCAGCGATGCGTCGCCTCATAATAGGAAACCACCCGTTCCTTCGTGTCATCTTTCATCATTGACTACCCCCTTACCTCCCAGCCTTTTGTCTTTACCGCCGCGACAATTTTTTTGTACATCCGGTTCACCTCCGCGTCGGTGAGGGTGCGCTCGGGCGACTGAAAGGCAAGATGGAAGGCCAGCGACTTTTGGCCAACTTCGGTCATTGTCTCGTCCTGGAAATAATCAAAGAGGTCCGAATCTACGAGGAGCTCGCCGCCGGCATTTTGGATCACGCCCTCCACGTCATCGGCTTTCACGTTTTCCGTGATGATGATCGCGATGTCGCGGACCACGACCGGGTATTTACCGATGGGCCTAAATTCAGCCTCGGATCGCGCCAGCTTCCATAGCTTTTCAGAGTCAAGTTCGGCAAAAACAATTCGGGCTTTGGCCTTGAGGTGTTCAGAGACCGCCGGATGAAGCTCGGCAACCACGCCCAAAAATTCGTTCCCGATCATAACCTTTGCCGTCCGCTGCGGGTGAAGGGCATGGGCATGCCGCCGCTCCGCCCTCCTCAGTGCATCATCGTACCAGTGTTCAGCCATGCCGAGTGATTCAAAGAGATGGTCAAGCACTCCTTTGGCTTCGTAGAACGCCTCCGATCCATCTTTGCCCTTTGCCTCCTTGGCCGCCCTTATGATAACTAGATACCTTTTCTCCTTGGCCGGCATCTCTGGCGACGGCCTTGTCGCCGGCTTGAACCCCGTTAGACGCAAGCTGCCTGAGGCAGCTGCCGCACCTCCGGTGCGGGCGTCTAACGGGGTGAATCCCGGCGCAATCCCGAAAACGCTTACGGCATCATTATGTCGTAGATTGTCCGCGGCCATTTTTAGGTACTGGCGGGCCGGGTGGTTGGAGAGATAATGCGTCTCGAGGCTGGTGGGGTTGGCGATCTCAAGCAGCCCTTGGGGAGAGTCGCCGAAGGCTCCAAGGAGTTTATCGCTCGCAAAAACATAGGCGTAGGCCTCGGTGAAGCCGGCGCCGACAAGGATATCCTTAATTTTCTCTTCCCATGCCCGCGCCTCATTCGGTAGGATGGATCTGGCTTCAATCCGCGGGGCCGAGGGCCTAATTTTCTCGTAGCCCCACAACCGCACCATTTCCTCGATTGCATCCTCTTCGATCTCCAAATCGAGCCGTTCCGTGCTCGGCCGGACAAGATAGTCGCCATCTTTCTTTGCATAACTCCAGCCCAGGCGTTTGAAGCTTGCCTCGTAAAACGAACTGGGAATTGCTTCGCCGATTAAACGGCTGGCGCGATCGGGTCGGAGAAGAATTATTTTTGGCTTAGGCGGTCTCGGGTAAGCGTCAATCTGGCCGGCCAGAATCTCGCCGCCGGCGACTTTTTGAATAAGCTCGGCCAGGCGGTCAATGGCCGGAGCGGTTTGATTTGGATCCATGCCGTGCTCAAACCTGTAGGAGGCGTCGGTCTTCAAGCCGAGGCGATGAGAGCCGATTCTGGCGCGCACCGGATTGAAGTTGGCCGATTCAAGCACAATGGTTTTAGTTCTGGTGCTGACTCCAGAATCTTTGCCGCCCTTGATGCCGGCAATGGCAATCGGTTTCAACTCGTCGGCAATCACGAGCATCTCTGGCGTCAATTGATATGTTTTTTCATCGAGGGCCAGCAGTTTTTCTCCATGTTCGGCCCGCCGCACGACGATGACTTTTGACTTCTGACTTTTAACTTTTAACTTCTCCATGTCGAAAACATGAAGCGGTTGCCCGAGTTCCAGCATCACGTAGTTCGCCGCATCCACGACGTTATTGATGCTTTGGATTCCGCAAACTGTAAGCCGCTGTCTAAGCCAGGCCGGCGATGGCTTTACTTTTACCGCGGTCATCACCCGCGCAGTATAGCGTGGGCAATCTTCCGGATTTTCAATCTTCACCCGCAGGACATCACTTGCCCTCCGCGTTTTGCTTTCGATAACTTTTGACTGTTGACTTTTAATTTTTAACTTCTTAAGTGTGGCTATTTCCCTTGCCATTCCCGCATGTCCGGAGGCATCCGCCACGCGATTGGGCAGCAGTTTAACATCGAGTACCCAATCACCGCCGGTCTTCGTGGCCGACTCCACTTCAAAAGCCCGCAGGGTCAAGAACTCCGTCAGCTTCTGCGGCGACTCTTTAATGCCGGCCAGTTCCTTAAGCCAGTTGTAGCTGAATTTCATAGTTAAAACTGCTTCAGAAACCTGAGATCTCCAGAGTGGAAAAGTCGAATGTCCGGAATCTTATATTTCATCATGGCGATTCGGTCTACCCCCATACCAAAGGCAAAGCCCTGATACTGTTTCGGGTTGTAACCTACGGCCTTGAATACGTTTGGATGCACCATTCCCGCCCCCGCAATCTCCAGCCATTCGTCTTTTTGATTTCTGATTTTCCCTCGACCTGAGCTCGGGACGAAGGTTGACTTTTGACTTCTTCTGATGTCCACCTCAAACCCCGGTTCAACGAACGGAAAATAGCTCGGCCGGAGCCGGATCTCTATGGCCTCGCCAAATAACCGAGAGAAGAATTGCTGAATTATGGATTTGAAATTAGCAATGGAGATGTCGCGGTCCACCATAAGTCCCTCCAATTGGTAAAACTGGATTTCGTGCGATGCATCCGTGGCTTCATGGCGGTAGCATCTTCCTGGAGAGATTATCCGTATTGGCGGATTATGCGCCTCCATGTAGCGTATCTGCACCGGGCTTGTGTGCGTTCGTAGCAACAACCGCTCGCTCTTTTTGATTTTTGATTTTCCCTCGACCTGAGCTCGGGACGAAGGTTGATTTTTGATTTCGTTTTGGCGGAGCCAAAACGTATCCCACATATCCCGCGCCGGATGGTGCTCGGGAATGTTTAAAGCGTCGAAATTGTAGTATTCGGTCTCAACCTCCGGTCCTTCGGCCACGACAAAGCCCATTGAAGCAAAAATCGCCTCAATCTCGCGCAGAACCTTGGTGATCGGATGCAGATGCCCGCGCTCCGGCCTGATTCCTGGCCGCGTGACATCAAGCCATTCCCGCCGGAGCACCGATTCGGACACGGCTTGCTTCAATGCGCTTTGGCGTCCGTCGAGCAGAGCCTCAATCTTCTGGCGAAGCTTATTGGCGCGTTGGCCAATCTTGGCGCGTTCCTCGAGTGGAAGCTCACTGATTCGGCGGAGTATCAAAGTCAGCGCCCCGCGCTCTCGGCCTAAAAACTGAATGCGTAGCTTCTCCAGCTCCTCGAGGTTTTTGGCCGCCCGGATTTCGTCACCGGCAGATTTTTCTATACGTTTTAGCTCGTCCGACATAACCTCAGTGTAGACAATAGAGGTTTTTATATCAATAAAAAAGCTCCAGTTTGGCTGACTGGAGCGGTGGGGGGATTATGAGCGCTTATTGAAGCGCCAGCGTCGGAACTCGAACTTGCCGGCTTTTCCGAAGGCGATGAGTTCGGCGCCTTCTTTTTCGAATTTGAACATATACTTCGGGTTTTGGACCAGCGCCGGGTCAATCGCCACATTTGAAGTGGTCACGAACACCTCATCAAGGAACCCGCCTTCACGGCGCAGAGACACGATAAGCTTATGGCCTCCTTCGCAGATCACCCGACGCATGCCCTCTTGCTTGCGAAGACGTTCCAGTGCGGCTGACATGTTGAGGTTAGGATTGCCGATGCCGATAATCTCGGCTTTTGTGCCTGCGCTAAGCGGCTGGAGCTTCTGGGCGGTCGTCTCGTTGGTGAGCACGATCGTGCGGAGATTGTCGGTGTGAAAGGCTTTGAGCGAGAAGTCAAGGTTGCCAGAATCTGTCACCAGGATCAAGGGCGGGTAATAAGGAAAGCCGAGCGAAGTCCGGAGGTTATGGAGTGTTGCGTCATCTTGAAGATCAGGAATGATCGTCGGCTGGCGGCGAAGGGTGTTGGCGCCCCACATCACAGCGTCGGCCCTTACGCGAAGATCGCGCATAAGCCTTTGATCCGCCTCGCGGCCGGAATCCGGCTCAAGTCTCTGACCCTCAAGACTGGTGATGCCGAGGAGATGCTCGGGTATGATATTGTCGCCGACCACCAGCCCGTTTTGGTCAGCCACAAAGTTCGCGGCGATCCACGGCCTATTATCCCAGGCCGGCGGAAAACCAATGCTGTTATATTCAGGCCCAAGGGCTTTGGGTCCGAACCGAAGATCAAGCTCTCCCTTGTTTATGGTCCAAGTGATGGTCATGTCCCTTTTCCTTTCTCAAAGGTCTTACCGGTTCGAGGTTCTTCGCGAGCGTTTTACCATTTTGGCCGCAAGGCCATCTACAGCTACGGCCAGCTCAACATCTTTGGAACTCAAGCCGCCGGTAAGATGATCGTAGCTTTCGATACGCAGGAAATGATACTCGTGCATCCAGATATTAGGGTGGTGGCCGATCTTTTTAGCCGCCTCGGCAACACGGTTTACGAACTCTAGCGCCTGGGTAAAGGTTTCAAACCTAAAGTCGCGCCAGATGCGGCTATGTTCAACCACCCACAAAGGATGATGTTCAAGCCTCTGATAGACTTCTTCGGGGCTAAATTTCTTCCGAGCTGCCATTTTGTCCCGCGCCTTATATTTATTACCTAACCATTTGTCGGAGGGTTAACAGCCCTTTTACTCCATCATAGCATGCTTGTCAAAGCAGTTAACGAATGACCTTGGCCACTTGCCTGGCCCGCCGCTTCAATTTAATAAAAAAGAGCCGTGTCGTACTGACACGGCTCGGTGTCTGGCGCGCGCTTGCACTCTACGACTTGTAAGTACACACCCGGTGCCGCTGGTGGTATACTGTTTTACAGTACTCCGCATCATCTCAATCGCAGCGGCAGGAAGAAAATTCGGTCCGCGAAAGGAGGGAGAACCATTCTTGCATCAGTAGGGCGTCGGCAGGCGTGAGGAGGGCTACGCGGTAGAATAGGGCATGATCGGACGCGTGTCTCGCTGGCCGGGAAAGCCTGGCGGCGCGGCATGAAGCGGGGATGGGCCATGGCGATCTCCAGTCGGCTCGGTTGGCTTATAAGAGTGCCTCTGTCCCGTCAGGTCCCGGTGAGCCAGGATCGGGTCGTGACGCGGGAGCATCCGGCGTTTCGGCTAGGTCTTGCCGTGATACTCGCCGCCTATATCGCGCAGTTTGTCCTTGCGGCATTGCTGCCGCGGCGGGAATGGGAGCTCTTCTGGCAGGTTCTCAAGACCGGCGATCGCTACGCCATCTACTTCGTTCTCAGCCTGGCGACAACGATCGTTGCGCTCGTCTACCTCACCCATCGCCTCGCGCGGCGGTAAGTGTGGTTTAGCTTTGCCGGGTATTCAGCATGAGTGCCCGGCGTTTCTTTTACTTCAATTTTAATGCAATTGGGCGCTCCAGTACCTGGGGTTATCGTATCGCCGCCGCAATCGCCTTTACCAAACGCGGGTTAAACATTCTCGGTATGATCTTAGTGGGAGAGGGGTGCGGTACGAGCGAGGCAATGGCCGAGGCAGCTTTCTGTTTCATCTTATCGGTGATGGCGCGTACGCGGTTATCCAGCGCTCCGCGGAAGACGCCTGGGAATACGATGGAGTTATTGATCTGGTTGGGGAAATCGCTCCGGCCTGTGGCGATAACTCGCGCACCTGCTCTCTTGGCCGCATCAGGCATAATCTCGGGGATGGGATTGGCTAGGGCAAAAACAATGGCCGAGCGCTCCATCGAGCGCACCATGGCCTCGGAAACGAGATTAGGCCCGGAGAGGCCAATGAAGACATCGGCGTGGCGCATGGCCGAAGCCAGGTCGCCTTTCTCGTTTTTCGGATTGGTCAGCCGGGCCAGCTCGCCTTTATACTTCCCGAGCCCCCTCCGGCCGCGGTAGATAGTGCCGTTGCGGTCGCATACGATCACGTTTCGCGCCCCGGCGAGGCAGAGGAGCTTGGCCGTGGCCGTGCCGGCGGCGCCTGCGCCATTGATGGCGATTTTGATCCGCGCGAGTGATTTTCCTGTGACCTTAAGCGCATTCAAAAGCCCGGCGAGCACCACGATGGCCGTTCCGTGCTGGTCATCGTGCATCACCGGAATCAAAAGCTCCCTTTTCAGCCGCGCCTCTATCTCAAAGCAGCGCGGAGCCGAGATGTCCTCAAGATTGATGCCGCCGAAGGCCGGGGAAATGGCTTTTACCACGCGGACGATCTCGTCGCTGTCCTGTGTATTGAGCACTATTGGCACCGCGTCAATGCCGGCGAATTTTTTGAAAATAACGCATTTGCCTTCCATTACCGGAAGAGCGCCGGCCGGCCCGATATTGCCGAGCCCGAGCACTGATGAGCCGTCCGAGACCACGGCCACGCTATTGCCCTTCATCGTGTAGTCGCGGAGCTCGCCGGGATGAGCGGCCAGGTACGAGCTCACCGCGCCCACTCCCGGGGTATAGACGAGTTTCAAATCAGCCGCGTTCTTTAGCGCCACTTTTGCGGCAATAGCAAATTTCCCGCCGGCATATTTGTGCAGCCGGAGGGCGCGCTTACCGATTGATTCAAAACTTTCGTGCGGCATTACGAGGCGAGACGTCGTGTACAACGTTATTTATCCTGAGCGAAGTCGAAGGACTCGTCCTGAGCCGCGTCGAAGGAGAACCGTTATTCGGCGGCAAATTGAGTATATTTACATTCCGGAGTTAAGTCCACAAGGGTAAGAATTATGGCCAGCCGGCGGCTTGACGGATGCTACAGGAATGCTACGAATACCTCAGCCTCAGTTATTCCTAGAAATTTTTCCTTCTTAGCTGGGAGTGTCAACTACCAAGGGCTCTTCCACCCTGGAAAGGAGATCGTGATGAAGTGGCGATTGACGTTCGGAGATCCGATGGCAAGTAGTCGGACCATCTGGAATAGCATGAAAGTCGAGGTCGGCGCCGATACCCCTGATGGCTTCCTGAGGATCGAAGCGGCAGTTGAAGCCGCTAACACCAATGCTGTCATTCGGCATGTCGGCTGGGTTCTCCTCGAAGCCACACTTCTGCCAGATGACGACAGGATGGTCGACTGGCTGGTGCCCTACCCAGTGGCCAAGCTCGTATTCGATCCCACCGCGCCGAGAGAGCCTGATCTCCAGCGTGTCTGGAGAGATCCCTTGGCCCGCACACTCTGGCTTGCAGTTCGATACCGGCATCCCGTGAATAAGTATTTTACCGAAGAGTGCCTCGCCGCGGCCAAGGAGATTCGACGTCTCAAGCCGAAGAACGTTCACAGCCTCGTGCTGGCCATGCGGCGCGGCATGCCGTCGCACGCTCGCGGCATCAGAGAGCCTTTCTGGACGCAGCTGCTTCCCTACGTTCTAGGACAGAAGCAGATCGGGTACGTTTTCGATGACACGCCTGGGGAAACAGCGGTCCCGACTGAAGTCGCGGCCCGGTAACCGCCAAGCCGCCCCTGCAACGAGAAGAAGCTCGCCAGCAGTCGGCGGCTTCTTTTAATTTTCAAATTCGCTGCGGGCCCGAAGGGATTTGAACCCTCGATTTCCTCCGTGACAAGGAGGCGACCACTCCTGGCTGGTCCGCGGGCCC
>ERZ1292629.1633-Hain-H43-01um-R1-1633-length-21111-cov-7_pt1 | contig 21111 bp, 26 predicted proteins | sample MGYA00564399_ERZ1292629 | MGnify/ENA primary metagenome ERZ1292629 (study PRJEB36523, sample SAMEA6512636) | groundwater metagenome | collected 2019-01-08 | study: AquaDiva: Metagenomics assemblies of 32 groundwater samples | reverse complement strand
GCTAGCCCCTCGTCCCGCCTTGATTCTGTTTTTGACAGTTTCGTTGCATTACTTTCCTTGCTTGTTGTACTTGGGCTGTAGTCGCTTAATTTCGCTCGCCTCAAAGTCCTCTGCTTCTTTGACAGTACCACAAACGCAAAAGCCGAAATGTGTTGCATCTGGCCAGTAGTCATCGCGTAGATGATCGAGTAAGCGACCACGAATACCAGCATCGCCAACACCTTTACCAACATAGAGAACCGATAGAGTGTTATTACTAGGGTATCCACAGTAATAGATTCCTATAGCGTTGGAGTTCCAATCGCCAACAATCTTGTCGTTGTACTGATACGGACCTTTATATTCTTGTACCATGTTATTTTTTCCTTTCGGAATGATTAGATTATTACCGCAAAGCTTCCACTCGACGACCTTTATGCAGGTTTCCACTTTGCTATATCCATTATATCAAATTGATAACTCTATTGTCAAATCGTTTTGATAAGTGTATACTGCCAATATGAGAAACCCAGAAGATAAGAACAAATTTATAGGGTCAAAAATACGCGAGGCCCGCGAAGCTGCCCAAAAATCCCAAAAAGATTTAGCCGACGCAGTGGGTTTTGAATCTGCAACAGCTATATCTTTGATAGAGGCGGGAGAAAGGAAAGTGCAAGTTCAAGACTTAGAAAAAATGTCGGATTTTTTACATCGCGATATTAAATTTTTTCTTGGGATAGAAGAAAAGCAGGATATTCGTTTTGCACTTAGGGCAGATAGTAATCTATCGAAGAAAGACCAAGATGAAATTTTGGGATTCATTGATTTTGTTAAGAACAAGAAAAATGGATGACATTCAAAACAAACCTAGAATTGGAAGTGCTAGAAAAGTTGCAAGGCAGTTATTAAAAGATGCAAAAATCATTAAACTGCCTGTCATGATCAAAGATATTGTGAACCACATCAAGAAATCTTCTGATCTATCAGTTTATCCATGGGCTTTTGGTGATGACACTGACGGAATACAAGTAACGCAGGGCGATACTGCCACGATTGGATATAATCAAGCACAGCACAAACATCGTCAACGATTCACAGTCGCACATGAAATTGGACATTTTATGATGGGACATACCAACGGAAATTCCATTTTTGATCTGAATAGTAAAAAACCCGAAGAAATAGAAGCTAATCAATTTGCCGCAGAATTACTTATGCCTTTGGCATTTCTGAACAAAGAAATCAAAAATGGAAATAAGGATGTAAAAAATCTCGCACGAGTTTTTGATGTAAGTGAGGAATCGGTCTGGTGGAGATTGCGTGAATGTAATTTGATAGGAAAGATGTAAGCCCGCCCGAAATTCGCCAAAAGAAAACAGCAGAGCAAGCGGAGGATTCCTCCCCAAACCCCTCCTCCTCCGCTTGCGACTTCCGAATTCAAAAAAGAGTAGCCGAGTGTTTTGCGAAATCCTTTCCCCAAAAAATAGTTTTCGCAAAACCTCGTCCGCATTAGTCCCGCCACCTGCCCGAATACTTGGAGGGCAGAACACCAAAGAAAAATGTCCTTTCCTTTTTAGAAAAAATTGGTCGCGCGCAAATCCGAAAAGCAAGGAACATTTTTCTTTGGTGTCCGCCGAGGCTCTGCGAGGCGGTGGCGGGGCTGATTCATTCGTTCAGTTTTCGCTCGAAAAAAGTTCGCGCAAAGTGTATAATTACAGCAAAAAATACGTAGGACGCATAAATCCATACTAAAATAAAAATCTCATAAATACCTCAATTCTTTTAATACTTTTTCGTAACAACTAAGAGCATTAATTGCTTCGTCGCGAGATAGGTGAAGATCGGGTTCGTGCGCGATGCGATTTCTGATTTTGTGCGCCTCCCAAACATCATTTAATGAATCGAGATCCGATGGCTCTATTTTTTTGAGTCGCTCACCAAGATTTTCACCATGATATCCTGCAAGCTCCAAGATTTTATCAATCAAAGAATCCGCGGAAATAATTGCGAGCTTGCGTTCGTTTTCATCGTCGGACGATGCGCGAGAAAGCATTTGTTTCCACATCATAATATTTTTTTGACTTGGCTCTGCTCCAGTCACAACTACTGGTATTTTGTGAGATCCTCTAAGTACAGCAAATACCTCCTGTGTGCGCCATACGGCATATGCAATGCCAACGACAAAAAGAACAGATACAGTGCTTGCGATAATCTTCCACCAAAAAAGTATCGTTGAATAATCGTACTGAATGAGCGAATTAACGAAATCCATAATTTTATTATACTACAAATTGTGAAACTTAGCGAAGGCGCGTGCTTTTTGAAACATTGCGGAGCACGACTGGCGCGAGCATAACAAATTTTTAGCAAAAAATTATGTGCGTTTCAAAAAGTATGCGCCGAGATGAGTTTTGCAATTTAAAAATTATAAATTTAATTTCTCAACAATTCTGCCAACTTCAAATAATCTGTTTTCGGCAAAATGCGGAGCGATAAGTTGCAATCCAACTGAAAAATCAACACCGTCTTCGGGTACATTTCCGACTGGAATTGAAAGTGCCGGCAATCCCGCAAGATTTACCGGAATAGTATAAATATCCGACAAATACATCGCCAAAGGATCGTTGAATTTCTCTCCAATCTTAAACGGAGTGGTTGGGCTTGTAGGACCGATAATAATATCAACGCTGTTAAACGCTTTCATAAAATCATTTTTTATAAGTGTCCGTATTTTTTGTGCCCGCGCGTAATATGCATCATAGTATCCATGTGAAAGAACATACGTGCCCAATAAAATTCTACGCAACACTTCTTTACCAATACCCTTGCCTCGGCTTTTTTTATAAACCTCTATAATACTTTCTCCTTTTTCGCGCGTCCCATATCGAATGCCGTCAAAGCGTGCCATATTTGAAGACACTTCTGCCATTACAATAATGTAATAGCACGCTATAGCATATTTTGTATGTGGCAATTCTATTTCACGAATTTCGTATTTTTTTGAAAGCCTTTCAATTATTGTTTCAATAATACCTTTAATTCTTGGATCAAGCCCTTCTGTAAAATATTCTTTTGGCACACCAATAATTTTTACAGTATTTGTCTGCGACACGGTTTCTTTAGAAAAAATTTTGCTGTCCACCGACGTTGAATCAAACTCATCTTTTCCGCGAATCGCGTTAAAAACAATTTCTGCATCATCTACCGTTTGCGTAATTGGGCCGATTTGATCTAAAGATGATGCCATTGCAATAAGTCCTGATCTAGACACAGCGCCGTATGTAGGTTTTAGCCCTACAACTCCGCAAAATGATGCTGGCTGGCGAATTGATCCTCCAGTATCAGATCCGAGAGCCGCCATCGCCATATCAGATGCGACAGCGACAGCAGATCCGCCAGATGACCCGCCTGGGACATAATCAAAATGAAATGGATTGTGAGCTGGGCCATATGAGGAGTTTTCTGTTGAGGAGCCCATAGCAAATTCGTCCATATTGGTGCGTCCTAAAAATATTGCGCCGGCTTTTTTAAGTTGCATAATAGCTGTTGCGTCGTATGACGCAACATAATTCTTTAAAATATGAGACGCGGCACTTGCGTGTTTGCCACAGATAAGAATGTTGTCTTTGACAGCAAATGGAACGCCCCATAAAACCCCTGGCGTTTCGCCTTCTTTAACGCGCTCATCAAGCTTTTGCGCTTCTAATAATACATCATATTTTCCATCTTTGGCAGAAAATGTTTCTAGGTAAGCATTAAGTTTTTGGTTTTTGTTTTTTATGACATCAAGATAAGAAATCACCGCTTCTCGCGCTGAAATTTCATGATTTTTAAGCTTAGTATTAAAATCAAGAATATTCATCAAAAAATTGCCTTAACCTTAAGATAAGTTTTTTCTTTTTCTGGAAACGCGTCAATAATTGAACGCGCTTTTTTCGTATATTCTTCTTTAATGCCATCAACAGATTGATCCACTCGAACAATATTTTGTATATCAAACGCATGTGTCATTTCTTGTACATTGTCTATATTTGCCTCTTTGAGAGCCGACATATAATCCAAAATAGCGTCCATATCTCGTGCCAATGCATCGGTCTCATGTTCGCCAAATTCCACTCGCGCTAAATCCTTGAGATGTGCGATATCATTTTTTGAAATCATAATTGTATTATAGCTTCAAACTAGTGCTTGTTTCAAGATGCGCTTGGCAGTCCGACTCCCAAGTGTTATGCTCCACGCATGAGAAAAATTAAATTTGCGAATGGCGAATTTTATCATATCTACAACCGTGGTGTTGAAAAACGAACCATATTTTTAGATAATTACGATTTTCATCGCTTTATACAAAGTATGATAGAATTTAATACTGTAAAACCTATAGGAAGTATTTTCGAAAACTCATTTTGAAACCCACAACTTGGGAGTCGGACTTCCAAGTTGGTTAATATTGTCTGTTACTGTTTAAATCCAAACCATTTCCATTTCGTTTTAGAACAAACTCAAGAACATGGTGTGAGTGAATTCATGAAAAGATTAGGATGTGGTTATACAAATTATTTTAATATTAAATATAAAAGAAGTGGTGTTTTATTCCAGGGTAAATTCAAAGCCGCACATATAGATTCTAATAAATATTTACTACACGCGAGCGCTTATGTAAACTTAAATAATAGAGTTCATAAAATTAAAAATATTGCTTCTAAATCTAGTTGGAATGAATATACAAAAACTAGTTGTACAAAAGATAGTTTGTGTAAAAAAGAAATTATATTGAATCAATTTAGAAACAGAAAAGAATATAAAAGTTTTGCGGAAAACTCTTTGCAAGATATTTTAAATAGAAAACAATTAGCAAAAGAACTTGGAGATCTCACTTGGGAGTCGGACTCCCAAGTGAGTTAGGAAAACAATTTAAGAAAAGATTGCTTATCAATAATTTTTACTCCGAGTTTTTTGGCTTTTTCGTACTTTGAGCCGGGATTTTCGCCGACAACGACAAAGCTTGTTTTTTTGCTTACCGACTCTGATGCGTCCGCGCCTTGCACGCGTACCAACTCTTTCGCTTCATCTCGGCTCATTTTCTCCATTTCTCCGGTAAAAACAAATGACATTCCTTTTAATTTATTGCCTGCGACAATTGCGCGCGGAGTCTGAAGTAGAATTCCAGCATTTTCCAGCTTTTTCATAAACTTGACATTACGCGGATCATAAAACCATTCATAAATACTTTGCGCGACTTTCGGCCCAATATCAGGCATAGATTGTAATTCTTCTAACGAAAACGATTGTAAAAATTTAATAAGAGCGTGTATCGGAAAAGTTTTGTCCTCAATATTTTCATAAATTTTACGCGCGAGAAGCTGTGCTGTTTCTTCGCCAACATGTAAAATACCAAGAGCATATAAAAAATTATAAATATTAATTCGTTTAGAATTTTGAATTGATTGTATTATATTAGAGGCGGATTTTTTGCCAAACCTTTCAAGTGATGCAATATCTCCTTCGCGAAGAGTAAAAATGTCCGAAGCATCCTGAATCAACCCTTTGTCTAAAAACGCGTCCAATATTTTGGGGCCAAGACCATCAATATTAAATGCTTTTTTAGAAACAAAATGAGAAAGCCATTTGCGAGAACGCGCTTTACATTTTTTATTTGGGCAATATATAAGTACTCCGCCTTTTTCTTTTATAACTTTTGTATCGCATACTGGACAATGAGCTGGTATTGAAAAATTTTTCTCTTTTCCTGTTCTCAATTCTTTAAGTACTCGACGAATATTAGGTATTACATCTCCAGCGCGCCCCACAATTACGCTATCGCCAATTTTGACGCCTAAACGAATAATCTCATCTTCATTATGTAGCGTGGCTCTGCTTACCACAACGCCACCAATCACCGTAGGGCGCAACACAGCTACAGGAGTTAAAACCCCTGTGCGTCCTACTTGCACAATAATATCTTCTACAATTGTAGTTGATTCTAATGGAGCAAATTTAAAGGCAATGGCGCCTCGTGGAGCCTTTCCAACAACACCTAGTTTTTGAAATAATGAAATAGAGTTTACGCTTACAACAATCCCATCTATGCTATAATCTAGTTTTTCTCGCAAAGATCCAATTTGTTTCTGGTGTTCAAAAACTTCTTTTGTGGTCTTACAAATTTGTTCAAAAGTTCCGCCAGTTTTAAATCCAAGCACAGAAAGCACATTGTGCTTGTCACTGTGACGCTTAAAAGAATTGACTCCCAATAAATCGTATGCGAAAAAATCTAATTTTCTAGAAGCGATAATTTTTGGATCGAGTTGGCGTATTGATCCAGCTGCAAGATTTCGTGGATTTGCATACATAGGCAATCCTTGTCTTTTTTGTTCCCGATTAACCATTTCAAAATTTTTTTTTGTCAAAATTGCCTCCCCGCGCACTTCTATAATTCCAGTGGAAAGAAGTTTTTTTATTTCTTGTAAATTTTCTGACGGCACTGCTCCGCGCAATGCAAGATTAAGCGGGATTGATTCCATAGTTCGAACATTATTGGTAACATCTTCGCCAATTACCCCATCTCCGCGCGTAGCAGCGCGCTCTAAAGCGCCATCTTTATATACAAGACTCAGCGCTAATCCATCAAACTTTAATTCATCAAACCACTCAAATTTTTGTCCAGTAGCAAGTTTTTGAATTCTTACTATCCATTCTTCAAATTCTTCTTCCGAAAAAACATCTTCTAAAGAAATCATTGGGCGCTCATGTCGAATCTTTTTAAATTTTTTGAGCACCTTGCCACTAACCCTCTGTGTCGGAGAATCTTGTGTTCGAAATTCTGGAAACTGTTCTTCCAATTTCAAAAGCTCGTGTTTTAATGAATCCAGAGCCTCCTCGGAAATCTCTGATTTATTTAAAACATGATAAAGATAGCGATATTTATTTATCGCGCTTTTTAATTTGGCTATTCGATTTTTTGTTTTAATTTTAGCAAGTTGCATAAAACATATAAATACAATTTAAAATACATAGCCTCCGGACCGTTGTACGATTCGCAAAGAAGACGGTGTAGTATTACATTGGCTTCTGTTTTCCCCATCAGCAATAAGACGTGTTTGAATAATGCCTGTTTCAGAATCCATTTGTTTTTCTACCATAACATGCGCGCAACTATTCACTGTGTCGCCTGTATATTGAGGATAAAATTCTCCTACACAATAAGAGCTTGATTCGGCACCACAAGTACCAAAGCCTGGAAAATACGGAGAAGCATCGTTGCAGGTAATAGGAATAGGGGACTCACCAGTCATTGAAAAAGGGCTTGATATAGAAGTGTCTTTATTTTCTAGCAATTCCCAATAAAGAGCACATTCTAATCCGGAGTCGGCGGCATAAAACGCGATTACAGAATCTTTTGCTGATCCGGAAATTTCAATTTCACTAAAAAGAAGCGAGAAAATACCAATTCCAACGGAGAGCGCAATTGAAGATACTAATACCGCAAGTAATAATGTTACTCCTTTTTTATTCATATATGCTAATCTCTAGATAAGTTTCTATGCGATGATACGCTTGTTTGTAAATGAAACTCGCTTTCTTCTTTGCCTATTTTTACAATGCCATCTACAACAATAGTAATGCGCGGTTCAATTAAATCGGGAGTACTGGAATCCCCCTTTGCAGACCCTGTTACATATAAATCAAATTGATTGATTTCAATATCTTGTGAGGTAATGGCAGAAAAATTAGGAACTGCGCTATATTTATCAGTAAGCGTACCAGTATTGCGCACTGCCTTTTCAATACATAAATGACCTTCTCCACATGAAGAAGATGAATCTGTTGTACCAATTCTGTATGTGGTAACATTATTTTCGCGATTTAAAAAAGTGATTATTTGTCCGCCTGCACAATCTTGCGTTGGCGGCAATTCACCATATGCTGGCGCATCAGGAAAATCCTCCAAATTTTCACTACAATAGAAAAAATCGCCTTGGCGCAAATCGCGCGCTATTGCTTCTATAGAAAAACGTAAATTATCTTGAACGCTTTGAAGTGTTAATGCTTTTTTCTGCGCGCCAGTCAAAGATAAAAGAGAGCTTATGGAAAGCACTGCTACGGTTGCAAACACCCCTAAAGCAACAATCATTTCCAGCATTGTGAATCCTCCTCCCATATTAAATGTATTGTTTTCCTTTTTCATAGATTACCAATTCATTAAGTGCGTGGATACGGAAAACGAATCGGTACCAAGAGAATCGCTCCACCAAACTGTTGCGGTAACTTTGATTTCTGTGTTTATTGTTATCTCTTGAATTGTGATTGTTCTATGAAATTTCGTTGGTATACCGCCAATGCCGCTAGGATTATGGCGATAAACGCCATTGTCATTTAAATATAGTGTACAACTTTCTAGTGATGCACAACCATTAAGATCAACGATAGATGAATTAGGAGGAAACTGAATATAGGTAAACGCATCAATGCCACAACCACTAGCGGCCCGACACGCATCTGCGCCAACCAACCAAAGAGAATAATCTGGCGCATTACCGGTATTATTTGCGTCATTTAACATTTTTAAAATATTATTTGCTCGATAATTGCGAAAAAGCTCCAATCCCTCCTGAGCCAAGTTTGCAGCAATAAGATTGTTTTTTGCTCTACCCTGCGCGTTGATAGATTGAGACGCAAGCGAAAACGGCCCAATAATCGCGGTTACCAGTATTGCGACAGCGACAATTGTTTCTAGAAGAGTAAAACCAAAATTATTATTTTTTTTATTAGTATACATAAAAATTATGGTTCATTTTGTACGGAAATTTGTCCTGTTTTGCGAATAATAACGCTTTTTTGGGAACCACTTTCGCTGTGTATTATAATTTTCGCGCTTTGTAGTAACTCATTCGCCTCCTCCTCATTTATTCGTAATATAAGTGTTGGATTTGGCCGCACAAACCAAACATCTAATTTGGTAATACCACATGTTGGTATCGCAGAGTCAATATCTAAACAAATATCTTGAATGTTAATCCCGGGATCCAGTGTTATTGCCTCAACCAAATCACCGGAATATGAAATTGAGTGTTTATCACAATCCGGATCAGCATAAATATTATATTCATTTGGACTATCCATAGATATTGATAGTCCATAAGCTGGATATTGTGCAAAATAAAGCTTACCGCATGCCGCTGGAAAACTTCCATCGGTAAATGTTTCTCCATTAAATCTTTTCACAGCACCTGAATACTGTTGGGCTTTGCGCAACGCCAAAGCAATTTTGCCCACTTCTCTATCTACTGACAATCTACCTCTAAATGATGGAAAACTTATTAATGTCAAGGACGCAATAAGCGCGATGATTCCAACTACAACTATCAATTCCACAAGTGTAAATCCTTTTTTCATTACTTATCATGTTACCATAAAAACGTCTCATAGACTAACATTAAAATATCAGCGAAATACCATGAGAAAAATGTGCCAAGAGCCAAAAATGGCGCAAATGGAATTTGCATTTTCATAATATTGTCTTCTTGGCGTTTTTTGTTAAATATTTTAACTTGATTCAAAGTTAAAAGAAACGCGCCAAAAATACCACCTATCCAAAAACTAAATAAAAGCGCGGCAACAGAAAGCGGATATCCAAGAAATATCGCACACCACCATGCTACAGCACTGTCACCTCTCCCCATCCACGTTTCATTTGAAAAATAACACATTGCCCAGAAAAAAAACCAAATAGCACCGGCAGATACAATATCATAAAAAATAACTCCTGATGAAAATGGGCTCCAAAACCAGCGCATTGCTATCACGACACAAGAAAATCCTACGAAAATATATAATAGATGTCTATCAATAATCTTGGTACGAGCATCATACGCGGCAACAGCGAAAAGTGCCGAAAATGCCCCAAAATCAAACAAAATATCAAACACCTGGTGTTTGATATTTTTTGTATAAATCAATATAGCAAGAAGTCCAACCAAGAACTCAACAATCGGATATTGCCATGAAATTTTCGAATTACACCATCTACATCTGCCTCCAAGCACAAAATAGCTCAAAATCGGAATATTGTCGTACCAAACAATAATTTTATTGCAAGAAAAACACCGTGATCGGCCATTTATTATGGTTTCTCCGGTATTTTTCCTCAAAAGCACAACATTTAAAAAACTCCCAACAATAGTGCCAAAAATAAACACCGCTGATTGAAGTCCGACTTCCATCAAATTTATCAAATTAGTCATATGTCAATTGTACATCACATCCACAACCTATTGATTGAAGTCGGACTTCCATCATATACTATTAAAGTATGAGCAAAAGAATTAAGCCAGCAATTGGTGAAATTTACCATATATATAACCGTGGTGTTGAAAAACGCGATGTATTTCTTGATGACCATGATAGAAAACGTTTTATGTATAATTTGTTTATATTCAATGATTATCGCCTAGTAATCAATGTTAATCGCATGATGGAAGTCCGACTTCCATCAATTGATGAACGGGAAAAAATGGTGGAAATTTTGGCTTTTTGCCTTATGCCAAATCATTTCCATATCTTGCTAAAACAGATAACTGAAAACGGAACGACGGAATTCCTGCGTAAATTGGGGACAGGTTATACCAATTACTTTAATCTAAAATACAAGCGAGTTGGCCCATTATTTCAAGGAAAATATAAATGCGCCCTGATAAAAGATGATAAACATTTTATGTATCTACCTCACTATATTCATCTAAACCCTGTTGGCATTAGTGTACAAAAAATGAGAGAGAAAAATGTGAAAAATTTAAAACAAATTGAAGATTTTTTGAAATCCTATCGATGGTCAAGTTACCTTGATTACATCGGCAAAACTAATGTACCGGAGATTTTAGATAAACAATTTCTCGATGAATTATTTAGAGGTCCGGAGCACTACCAAAAAAGTATTGTTCAGTGGCTTAAAGACGGTGATATTGAATATTTAAATGACATCGCGCTAGAGCACATTAATTGATGGATTGATGGAAGTCCGACTTCAATCAAAATGATTGAAGTCGGACTTCCATCATGAGATGAGGGGATATAAATCACCCACGTCGCTTGCGCCTGCCTGTCGGCAGACAGGAGCGACGTGGGTGATTGTCCGATAGAATCAGAATTTATTGTGAATCTACTATTTAATTTGTTAGATCATAACATCTTTCTGTGCCAGCAGGAGCTGCTGTGCCGGCTACTGCATCACAAGTCACGCTTAAACCACTGAGCGGTGTATTCCCAGTGTCAAGAGTATCAATATCACCGGAAAGAGCGGTATTTGTACCTTCTTCCATAACTGCTCCCAAATGATAGGCAATACATGTACCGGCCGCACCGCCTGTACAAGGAGTACCCGGTGATGGCGAATATGCATATGCCGCTTGAAGTGCGGTTTGCGGAGGCGTTGGAACCACGGGAATACATGCTGTGCCCCCACTACAACCACTAGTTAACTGAGCCAACGTAGCTGGATAGTGCTGGGCATTTGCATCATAGTATAATTCAAGCGCCAATTGAATCTGTTTGACGTCAGCTATACGGCGGGCGTCGCGGCTTTTGGCGCGAGCGGAGTTGAGAGAAGCCAAAACAACCGAAGCCAAAATACCGATAATGGCGATAACCACCAAAAGCTCAATGAGTGTAAAACCTTTTTTCATTCTTTTTATCATAAAAATAAAGTTAAATTAATAATATATAATAAGTTTTAAATAATGAAGATATATCGACCTTATTTAGGTTATGGATAAATTATAGCAAATTGTGCCTAAACTCAAAAGATGGTTGTGGATAACTATAAAACACCAATAAAGCAACGTAATTCAAGATTCTAAAACGCTCCGGCTAGATTATAAATAGGAATAAGTACGGAGGCTACCAAAAGACCTACACCTAAACCAAGTACCAATATCATTATTGGTTCAATGAGACTCACAAGGTTGTCTACGAGATTGTCCACATCTCGCCTATAAAAACCGGCGACGCTCTTTAATATAAAATCCAGTTTTCCAGTCTCCTCGCCTATTCTAATCATTTGTGAAAAAAGAGGGGGGATATCACGATATTTGCCGAAAGCCTCTGAAATCATACTGCCACCTTTGACGCTCTCTGTGGCATCAAGCAAAATCTTGCTATATACTTCGTTTCCAACGACCTCGGATGTGATTGTAAGCGCGCGCACAACAGTAATACCGCCCGAGAGAAGCGTATGCAAATTGTCCGCAATACGCGCCAAATACAATTTTCTATATAAGTTGCCTAAAATTGGCATAGAAATTTGAACTCTGGAAAAATACAAAGCGCCACCTGCTTTTCTAGCATATTGATAAAGAACACCTCCTGCCACAACAACAGCAAACATGATAAAAATACCAAACTGACGCAATATATTGCTCATTCCAATAACAATTTTTGTATAAAATGGGAGTTCTTGGCCCGATTCGGTCAAAATAGTTGATATATTTGGAATAACAAAAATAAGCATCAAAATCATTACAACAACAAATGCTCCCAACACAAATGCCGGATAAATAAGGGCATTTCTTGCTTTCCTAGCAAGCTCAAAAGTTCGTTCCAAATATTCAGCGAGAAAAATAAATATTTCTTCCAGCTTTCCTGATTCCTCGCCCGACTTTATCATTGCCACATAAAATTTTGAAAATGCTTCTGGGTGCTTTACCATCGCTCCAGAAAGAGATAGTCCTCCCTGTATATCATCCAGTATCTCGGTCAAATGTTTGCGCAACGCGGCGCTTTGTGTCTCGGTAATAATCACTTTGAAAGATTCCACAATAGGTACCTTGGCTTCAAAAAGAGTTGAAAGCTGGCGCGACAAAATGACAATATCTTGCTGTTTTATGCCGCTAAAATAACCCAAAAAAACGTTTAATTCATTGACAAATCCTTTTTTTTCTTCAGCTGGTTCAATAGAAAGAATCAGTAAATTTCTTCTTTGAAGTGATGCCACCGCCAAATCCAAAGTGCCTGCATCAATAACACCTTCTTGGAGAGCGCCGTCGCTTGCTTTTGCTTTGTATTTAAATTGCGCCATTTTGCTAATTTAATTTTGAATTATAAAATTCTTTCTCGACATATCTTCGATGAATTTCATAATTCAAATAATTACTTATGCTTACCTACCCGCTAATGTCTGAAGCTCCTTTGGATTGAGCGAAAACGCAAGAGCGTTTTCCATTGTGATCTCTCCACGGCGTATCAAATCTACCAACGAGCGATTGAAGCTTATCATTCCTACCTCTCCGCTTGTCTCAATCACCAAATCAAGCTCATGAACTTTATTTTCACGAATAAGGTTGCGCACAGCTGGAGTGGAAATTAAAAGTTCGTACGCTGGAATTAGTCCACCGGATGTTCTTGGAATTAAGCGTTGGGAAAAAATCCCCAAAAGAGTATTGGCGAGTTGCGAACGGATTTGATTTTGCTGTTGTGCTGGAAATGTATCAATAATACGATCAACCGTTTGCGCCGCGTTGTTTGTGTGAAGAGAAGAAAAAACAAGATGCCCAGTTTCTGCCGCGGTAACTGCTGTACCAATAGTTTCTGGGTCGCGCATTTCACCAATCATTACCATATCAACGTCTTCTCTAAACATGGCGCGAAGCGCCGCTGGAAAACTATCTGTATCTGTCCCGACTTCTCGTTGATCAATCAATGATCTATCAGGAGTAAAAATATATTCAATGGGGTCTTCAACAGTAATGATGTGCTGTGTCTTTGAATGATTTATTACGTCGACCAAAGAAGCAAGCGTGGTTGATTTGCCATGTCCGGTGGGACCAACAATCAAGAAAAACCCCTGCTCACGATGAGTAAAATCAATAAGAGTTGGCGGAAGATTAAGTTCTTCAAGCGTAGGAATCTTCACTGGAATAGCTCGAAGCGCGACACCTGCAAAACCTTTCTGAAAATACGCATTAACACGAAATCTAATTTTATCTTTGAAAGCATATGAACAGTCATAGTCGCGCTGTTTTTGAAAGATAGCAAATGATTCTTTGCCTAAAATCGCAACCGCAAGGCCCTCTACGCTCTCTGCGTTTAATATCGGGTATTTGGTAAGAGGTATAAGTTGCCCGGACACTCGCAGTACTGGATGACGCCCAACAGTAATATGCAAATCAGACGCGCTTTCTTTTGCGGTATCAGTGATTATTTCTTCAAGAAGCTTTAAATATTCCATCTTATTTATTTTTATCATTTAATACATTTTGGACTCTTGCGACAACCTCTGAAGGAGTAAAGTGCGCCTTTACAATATAATCAACTGCGCCGAGCCCTATGCCACGATCGGTGTCTTCTTTTTGGCCAAGATTTGAAAGAATAAAAATTGTTGAATTTGGCGCGATCTTATCTTTCTTAAGAGTACGCAACACTCCAAATCCATCAATCTTTGGCATAACAATATCAAGTAAAATGGCGTCTGGGTTAAATTTTTGCGCCTTTGCAATCGCTTCTTCTCCGTCTTGAGCAATCTCGACCTCAAAGCCAGCTGATTTAAATTTGACTACATACATGTCAAGCAAAAACTCATCATCATCTACAATAAGAACTTTTGTTGCGTTGTTCATATAAAATATTTTAAGGAGTAATAAAATTCCATCCAACGGGCTTATTGTCGCTTGTTTCGCGATTGTAATATATTGCATACGCCGTGCCATCTGGCGTGGTACGATAACAATACACATGATTGGATAAAGGCAATGTATCTGGTGGCCAACCTGCTCCGCAAGAGCCTGATTGCATTGGATCTGTGGGCACCGCACTTATTGCTTTTGCATTTATCAACTTGTCAGACAAACAATCTGTAGTGCCGTTTATTGTAGTCGTGGTGTCGCAAATTGGATATGTGCCATTGTTACTTGCATAAAGACCGAGAGCGTTGCGTATCTGTGTCATATCTGCTTCTCTTCGCGCATCACGGCTTTTCGCGCGAGGGCCGCCAAATAAAACCAGTGAAATTGAAACTAAAATAGCTATTATCGCTATTACTACTAAAAGTTCAATTATGGTAAACCCTTTTTTTTCCATACACTTATTATATTACTTCCAAAAGCTCCTCTAGTCCAATTTTACCATCTAATACTTTCAAAATGCCGTCTTGATGCATTGTTAACATACTTTGGCGCGTTGCCTCCTCTCCCACCCGTGATTCCGATATTCCACCTAAAATCATTTTTTCAAGTTCTTGCGTCATTTGCAATGATTCAAATATCGCTACTCGACCGCGAGTTCCCTTTGGACATGCGCCAGATGATTTTGCTCTATAAATAACTTTCGGCAATTGAATATTTTTTCTTATTTCCTCTGGCATACTTGCAATCTCTTCTAACATCTTATCTTTTAATGGACCGTCAACCGGCACTTCTTCTCGCGATTCTTCGCACAAAGTTCTGACAAGCCGTTGTCCTATTGCCAACACCAAAGTAGGGGCAATTAAAAATGGATCTACCCCCATATCAATAAGACGAGGAATTACGCCAATCGCATTGTTTGTATGAAGCGAGGAAAGCACTAAATGCCCTGTGAGCGCCGCATGAATTGCTAATTGAGCTGTTTCTTTGTCGCGAATTTCTCCAACCATTATAATGTCTGGATCTTGTCGCAAAATATTTCGAAGCCCCTCCGCGAAATCATATCCTATTTCTGGCCGTACCTGCGACTGATTTACTCCCTCAACAGAATATTCAACCGGATCTTCTAGACTAACAACATTTGAGCGCTCCTGGTTCAATACTGAAAGCATTGCGTAAAGAGTTGTTGATTTTCCAGAACCTGTGGGCCCGGTAACCAAAATCAAGCCATATGGACGCCTCAATCCATCTTGTATAGATGACATATTCTTGCCAGAGAGTCCCAAACTATCAAGGGAATTTATGCCTGTAAGAGGGTCTAAAATACGAATTGCTACCTTTTCTCCAAAATAAGTTGGAAATGTAGAAACACGAAAATCAATTTCGCGATTTTCGATTTTTGCCGAAAATCGCCCATCTTGTGGTTTTCGTTTTTCATCCAACAACATGTTAGTTAATATTTTTACTCTTGAAATAATCGCTTCGTGCACATTCATCGGCAAAAGAAGGCTTGTGTACAAAACCCCATCAACACGAAATCGAACACGCAATTGGTTTTGCGCCGGTTCAATGTGTATATCAGATGCCCGACCTTCTGTCGCGTGTCGCAAAATTACCGCTACCATCTTTGTTATCGGGGCGTCTTCCACAAAAACAGCTTCTTCATCAGATGCTTTTTGCTGGCGCGCGCCAAGCTCTGGCGTTAACGCCATCTCAAGCTCTCCCAATACTTTACTTGCTTCTCCGGAAATTCCTTTATATTCGTTCAAAACGACCATCAAATCATGTTGAGATATCACATAAATTCTAAATGGCTGATTAATGCGAGATGCGATAAAATTGAGCGCCTCTTTCGCATCAGTGCTCTCCGGGTTTATCATCCCAATAAGCAATACATTTTCTTCGATGCCTAATGGCACAAATTGATAGTGCCTGGCGCTTTCTTCTGGAATCAATTTTAAAACATCAAAATTTATTTTCTTGCCATTCAAAGCATAATATGGAATACCAAGAGCTTCGCTTTTGGCGCGAACAATTACTTGTTCTTCAATGCCACGCTCAATAAGCGTTTTTTCTATTGAAATTTTTTTTTGAGCCGCTTCCTTGCGAATTTCAGCGATATCATTGGCTGTAATATCACCGGAAGCAGATAAAATATCAAGAAGTTTTTTTGGCATCAAAAATTACAAAAATAGCTCTAATAAAATCGTTATTGAATCGTTGAAAGCGAAAATGGATTTATTTTCCCTTTTTGTACGCCTTCAAGCGACGGAATCGGGAAAGGATCCAAATCCATAAAACGCTTGTCTTCAAACAACGAAAGATCAATTTTTATTTTACCAAGACGTTCTATAAGTTCTGACGCGGCCCCAATAGGCACCTCTGGCAACTGAAATGGCTGTTCTATTTTAACTCTATACCAATATGCCCCTCCAATAGAAGCAACCAATAATATTACTATAATAAACCAAAATGTGTTTTTCATTGTCTAAAATATGTTGTAGCCGATAACGTAAAAACATAGGTATTTTTTGATCCGGAACCAAAGCTTATCGTTTGTATATCAATCAATCTAATGTTTTTTTCAAGCGCGCGCAAAAGAGCTTTAAAATTTTCATAGCTGGAGGTTACATTGAAAGAAAATGATAGTTCTTGATAATTCTTGGATTCGTTTGTTTGCGATGTCGCTTTGGGCTGTGGAGCAACTAACGAAATAGAACGAGATTGTTCTATTTTTTTGAAATCAATATTATTAAGTCTGGAGTCGCTTGCGGTTGTTATGCGCTCAAGAGCAATCAACATTGTCCCTGTGTCTGGTTTTTTTGGAAGATGCTGATTAAGAAGTTTGTCGAGCTGTTCGTCGGTAATAGAATTATATTTTTCAATCAAGTTTTGTTGATATTGTTTTTTTTCATTTAATGTAGAAAGTATGCCATTGATATTTGCAGTCTGCCCGCGCAACGACTGTATATCGTCCCACAGCGGACGAGCAATCCATCCGAGAAGTATTAGGCCAGCGACAAACATTAAAATTGTAGAAATTGATTTCATAAAATTACCGAAACGAATCTTTAAATAAAATAGTGAGACTAAATACAACAGTGCCTTTTGAACCTAGAGATAAATTTGAAAATGTCGCGCTAGATACATTATCAAGCTGTTCTAAAACATTTGCTTGTTGGGCGACTGCTTGATAGCTAGGAGCTTCTCCGGACACGGTCACCTTGTGATCTTTCTCCGAAAATAAAAAAGAGCCATATGCGATTGATTGCAGTGTATTGTCTTCTAAAAAAGTAAAAATATTTGATTGTTTTAGGTGTCCATCAAGAAGTTTTTTGGAGGCAGAAATAGCATTGGCAACTTCTTCGTGTTGTTCTATAGTTTCAAGCGGAAATTGTGATTCCAAAACTTTTAGAGCGGCTTCACCCTTTTTAAGATTGCCCTGTAGTATTATTTTATAAAGAAATAACAAGCCTACAATCGCCACAACAACAATAAAAAAAACGATGGCAATCCTAAAAAATATGCCAAAACCAGCCATATCTTGGTCAGATGCCACAGCTCTTTTTGGTATCAATGATGCTTCTGCCATTAGATATATTGTAACATACAAGTTATTTAAAAAAACGCTTACAAGTGAATAAGTTTGTCCACAACTACAATATTTAAAATCCGCGAAGAGCAAGCCCAACTGCGTTTGCAAAAGCCGGTCCTATCTCTTTAAGTCTAGGCTCTAAAAATGCTGGATAAATTATCTTTGAGAACGGATTGATTATTTCGGTCTCAACTCCAAATTTTTTAATCATAACATTATCTATACCGCGCAAAAGGGCTCCTCCGCCAGCCAAAAAAACCTTGGAAATGCCTCGTCCTCCTTTTCTCTTCCAATCCAATAAAAAACGTTCTGCTTCAGTAGCAAGCGAATCAATCAATGGTTCTAAAACAGAAACGGCTCCTTGAGTTTCTGGTCTGCGAATAATACCAAATTCGCGTTTAAGCGCTTCCGCTCGCTCAAAATCTAAACCAAGAGATTGCTGTAGAGCCTGCGAAAGTCCCCATCCTCCTTGATTAATACTATGCGCCATGCGCACTACTCCAGCGTCAACAAGAACAATCTTTGTGGAAGAAGCTCCCATGTCCATTAATAAAGCTGTGCCGCTTTCTTGATGCGCCGAACGGATCAGCGCAAATGATTCAATTTCAAACGCGTCAATTGTAATTCCGATTTTGCTAAAAATATTTTTATATTTTTCTATTACATCATTTGGAACCGCGACTAACAAAACGTTTATATTGGATCTTTTGGGAGAGCCGAGCGATGTAACGGCAGATTCTGTGCTTTGAGGAGGAAGTACCCACCAATCAGTAGTGGCTTCTGATAATGGAATAGGAATATACTTTCGCGCTTCGTATGTAATAGCGTCTTTTAATTCATTGGGACGCAGTTCTGGCATTGTCATGGTAGTAATAAAACTGTTCTTCAACGGTATAGATACAATAGCGCGAGACGCTTTTGCTTGAGATTCGGTAATAACATCATTGAGAGCTTCTTTAAGCTTATCATTGACCAAAATTACTGATCTGCCAGCCTCTGTTTTCGCGTAATTAGCCAAAGATAATTCTCCATAAGTCTCAAGCACAGCCCGCTCTTTTTCTTTGCGAAGCTGGACAATTTTTATTGACGTAGACCCAATATCAACGCCTAAAATATTCTTTTCTTTTGTTCCAAAGAGCGAAAAAATGTTCTGGAAACGTTGAGGTATAGAAATCAAGCTCATTGTTTTTTATTATAACACAAAAGTTGATATAAAATAAAAAGCGGTCTAGTATTGAACACACATGCAAAATATATATCGGACATTCATTCAGACATATCAGTATATTCTTGATTTTATCATTCCTAGATACTGCGCGGGATGCGGCAAAGAACGCGACGCACTTTGCAAGGCGTGTCGCGACAATTCATATCAAAAATGGGCAAATTGTCTTGTATGCGGAGCGCGCAATATGACGGGATCTTTTTGTGCAGGCTCCTGTAGAAAACAAACGCCAACAGCTCTTAAAAAAGTCTATTGGGCGGGCAAATACGATAATATCCTCAAAACAGCCATATCGCAGTTAAAATATAAAAAGAGGACGGAGCTCGCGCATCCTCTTGGATCGCTTTTGACAAAAAAATTTATAGAATATTCAAAAAAAATTGATCCGAATAACTATGTTGTAGTGCCAATTCCTCTGCACCATACAAAACAAAGCGAACGAGGGTTCAATCAAGCAGAACTTATCGCGCGCTCATTTGCGAAAGAAACAAGTATTGAAATGAGGTTGGATATTTTAAAAAAGATTATTAATACAAAGGCTCAAGCAAAAACGCCAAACAGGCAAGAACGCATGCAAAACTTAGAAAATGCCTTTATGGTTGACATCAATTCGAAGTCCGACCTCAATAGTAACTATGGAAGTCGGACTTCTACAACATCACGCACAATCATTCTAATAGATGATGTTTCTACCACCGGAGCAACATTATTTCATGCATCTCGCGCACTTTCAGCCGCTGGGGTCATAAAAATTATCGGCCTCGTCGTAGCCCACGGCTAAACTATTTGTATATTTTTATAAATGTTTCTACAATTAAATAAGATGATCTAAAAGAGGCAAAAATGAGCATAGTTGAACAATACTATTTTTATTTGGTTCGCTATGGCGACTTTATTGGACATATTATATTTCTTGGAGCAGTTCTTTGGTATGTTAATAGCTAAATCACGTTGCAAGACAAAAAAGCCCACAATTGCGGTGGGCTTTTCAAAACATGTATTGAGATTGAATTTTCTTGAAAAAGTTATAGACTAAAGGAAATATGAAGCAAAAGTAAATAATTGGAGGTGTGGCAGAGTGGTTGAATGCGTCCGGTCATACGACCGGACTGAGGGATCGAATGATCTCTCAGCAACCTGCTAAGTTGTTAGGGGCCAAAAGCTTGCCAAGTCGAATGACTTGGCCCCTCGGAGGTTCGTCAGGTCATCCGACCTGACGCCCAGTCGGATGACTGGGCGAATCACTAACTAATATAGACTAATATAGAAATTTTATGATATATTACGTTTATTTTTTAAAGCTACCGAATGGAGATGTATACAAAGGATTGTCTAGTGATCTAAAACGAAGATTAGTGGAACATCATGCAGGAAAAGTGGCATCTACGAAAAATTTCAAGCCAATAAAATTGATAGGATATGAGGCATATTTACTAAAAACTGATGCTGAAAGACGAGAAAAATTTTTAAAAACAACTGAGGGCAGAAGATTGCTAAAACAACAATATAGAGATATTTTAGAGAAATAAGTAATTTAAAATCTCGTTGGAAGAGCGGAGGCGTGGCAGAGCGGTTGAATGCAGCGTCCTGCTAAGACGTTAGGGGCCAAAAGCCCCTCGGAGGTTCGAATCCTCCCGCCTCCGCTCTCCTCATGAGTAAACTTCTTAAAGCAGATAGTATAATTATTCCGTGACAGAATCCTCCCG
>ERZ1292629.1632-Hain-H43-01um-R1-1632-length-21111-cov-24_pt1 | contig 21111 bp, 26 predicted proteins | sample MGYA00564399_ERZ1292629 | MGnify/ENA primary metagenome ERZ1292629 (study PRJEB36523, sample SAMEA6512636) | groundwater metagenome | collected 2019-01-08 | study: AquaDiva: Metagenomics assemblies of 32 groundwater samples | reverse complement strand
AAATCAAGATGCTTTAATAACAGCTTTATCTGTAGCAAAATTATTCAAAATGAATATTTCAGACAATATTCAGGTTATGAGAAAAATAATTACAGATGGAAGTGCATGTAGTTCATTTCAAAGAACAATGTTAATTGGTTTAGCTAGCAATGATTCTTTTATTGAAACTAGTCAAGGAAAGATAAGAATAACGAGTTTATGTTTAGAAGAAGATGCTTGTAAAATTGAAAAAATTAATGAAAATAAAGTTAATTATTCTTTATCAAGGCAAGGTATTCCTTTATTGGAGATAAGAACAGAGCCAGATATCAAGACACCAGAACAAGCAAGAGAGGCAGCTGAGAAAATTGGTTTAATATTAAGAAGTTTTAATTCTATCTTAAGAGGAATAGGAACAATAAGGCAGGATGTTAATTTAAGTATTAAAAATGGCTCTAGAATAGAGATTAAAGGATTTCAGGAATTAAGAATGATGCCTAAGATTATTGATTATGAAATAGCAAGACAAGTTAGCATAATTAAGCAAGGAAAAAAAGTGGAGAAAGAGGTTAGAAAAGCAAATGAAAATGGAACAACTTCATTTTTAAGACCATTACCTGGGGCAGCTAGAATGTACCCAGATACAGATATTAAAACTATTTCAGTAACAAATGAATTATTAAATCAGATTAAGATTCCTGAATTGATCTCTGATAAAATTAATCATTTACAGAAAAAATATAATTTAAGCAAGGAGTTAAGCTCTGAAATAATAAAGAAAAAAATAAATCTGAGTGATTATGCAAATAAATACCAAAATATTAAAGTTGGATTACTTTCTGGTATGTTATTAATATATCATGAAGAACCCAATTTGCCCAAAGCTTTAGATTTATTAAATTCAAGAAAAATAACAAAAGATGTTATTGAGAAAATATTAAATGATCTAAATCAAGGTAAGAAAGTTGATTTAGATAAATATAAAACAGTATCAAACAAAGAACTTGAAAAAGAGATTAGAAAAGTATTACAAGAGAAAAAAGATTTAAGTGTAAATGCTATTATGGGTGTTTTAATGAATAAATATAAAGGTAAAGTTGATGGTAAAACATTAATTGAAATTATAAAAAAAGAGATGAAATAATCATTACTTAAAAATTAATACTTAACTTTAATAAATTAAAATTTCTCTATAATATTATGAAATTCAAGAAAATAATTTCATTTATCTTAATTTTAATCTTGCTCGGCTTAATGAGCAGAGGGATAGACATCTACTCTGCAAAGTACCTTGACTCGAGATATCCAAGAGAGAACGGAATTATTAAAGGAACACAAGAGATTTACATTGAAAAAGGAGGTGATGCTGTTTTATTATTGCATGGCTTAACTGCAAATCCTTATTCAATGAAAGAAATGGCCGATTTTTTTTCAGAAAAAGGTTACACTGTTTATGCCCCTGTTATTAAAGGACATGGAACAAGTGTTTTTGATTTGGAAAAAACAAATTATTTAGATTGGAGGAAATCAGCTGAAGATGCTTATTATAAATTAGCAAAAAATCATAAAAAAATATATATCGTTGGAATTTCTTTAGGTGGCTTATTAGCTTTGGATATTGCTGCGAATTATAAAGTTGAAGCAGTTATTCCTATTAATGCCCCGATTGAACTTCAGTCAAGCAGCCTTCTTCAAATAATCCCATTAGTTTATTTAGTAAGCCCTTATAAAATCCGTGGATTATTTGCAATGGAAGAATTACCAATTGCAGTTGATCTGAAATTATATGATACCTTGCCGTTGAAAAGTATTGCCCAGATAAAAAGTTATATTGAATTCATGAAACCACAATTAAAAAATATTAATTCTCCTATTTTACTTGTTCAAGGTGCAAAGGACGATACTGTTAAGCCAGAAAGCGCTTTTTATATATCAGATAATGTTAATTCCACAAATAAAAATTTATTATTACTAAAAGACTCTACCCATATTAATATTGTTAAAGAAGATAGAGAATTATTAAAAGAGAGGGGTTATGAATTTATAAAAGAGATTTAAAATGTTTAAAATTTATGGCATATTTGGAATAATAATGATCTTATTTGCTGAATTAAATTTTTATTTTAAAATTGAACCATTTGCCTCTTGGTATTTTCCAATAATATGGTTTGGTTATATCTTTATTATTGATGCTTTAATCTATAAATTAAAAGGACATTCTTTGATAATGAGCAGAAAAGAACAATTTCTTAAAGCATTATTATTAAGCGCATTAATCTGGTGGTTATTTGAATTAATAAATTTAAAAACTTTGAACTGGAATTATCTTTCTACAACAATTTACAAAGAACCGTTATGGTTTAGATTTTTTATATTTAGGACAATTTCATTTTCAACTATTCTTCCTGCAGTAATAGAGACTTATGAGCTGATTAAAACATTTAAATTATTTAATAAAGTTAAATTATTAAACCATCATGATATTACTCATAAATTTTTGCATGGAATGACTTATACTGGTTTAATTATGTTGATATTAACTGTTATTTATCCGAAATATTTTTTTCCATTTATTTGGGGTGCATTCTTTTTTATTCTAGATCCAATAAATTATTTACATAAACAACCCAGCATTATAGGTTATTGGAAATCTGGAAATATCAAAGTTCCCTTTGCATTATTTGTAACGGGTATATTATGCGGATTATTATGGGAGTTTTGGAATTATTATGCTGTTGTAAAATGGAGTTATGAAATTCCTTTTGTTGGATTTTTTAAAATATTTGAAATGCCTATTCTTGGTTACTTAGGGTATGGACCATTTGCATTCGAATTATTTTCGATGTGGTATTTTGTTAAAAGTTTGCATTCACCAAAAACAACACATTCATTTTTAGAATTAAATAAAATTTAGAGTTTTGGTTTACTGATGTTAACATTCTTAATTAAAACTTCTGGCGTTACAACAGGTGTTTCAGCTTCCCATGATTTCAAATGTTTATTTTCTTTACTAACTAAAGAAACATTCTTCATCAAATTAAGAAAATTATCACTCACTCGAATGTTTTTTAATGACCTTGTTATTTCACCGTTTTCAATTAAAAATATTCCATCTCTAGGAATAGTTGAAAAGTCACCTGTTAAATGATTTTGAAACCTTGTATACCAAACATTTGTTATATATAATCCTTTTTTAATATCAAAAACATTTCCTTTTTTTCCTTCTAATATAATGTTAGTTGAAGTTGGGGCAATTAAACCAGCATTTGCAGTTGTTTTAGTTTTATATTTTTTTGCTGTTGATGTATTATGCAAATAAGTCTTTAATGTTCCATTTTTAATTACATAAGTTTTTTTTGTAGGAACACCCTCGTTATCAAATTTACTAGAATTAAAGCCATTTTCTAGGTTGCCCTGGTCAATTAAAGTAAAATTACCAAGTTTTTTGTTTAATTTATTTGTTAAAAAACTCAAACCAGATTCTAATGTGAATATTGAAGCACAGTCCATTATGTTATTTAACAATGCAGCCATTGGCATATAACTAAAAACAACATCATACTTTCCTGCTTTGCCTTCTTCTGGTTTTTTAGCTAATTTTGCAATTGCACCAGCTATTTTACCAGCACCATAAACATCAAATTTATTTAAAATTCTAGAGCAAGAATTCATATGGCCAGAAGCTTCTTTATTTGTGAAAGCCCTAATAGAAAAATATAACCCCGTTAATTTATCTTCACTATATACATTATTGCTTGTTATTAATGAATGTTCTGCAACATATTTCTCAATTATTCCATTTGTTTTATTTGCATTTTCTAAAGCTGCGTTTATTCCTTTTTGCATCAAATCAATTTCATCTGCATTAATTACTTTTTTATCATAATTATTTTTTATTTCTTTATATTTAAATGGACCTTGGGCTATACCATTATAATCTTTATTTGGTTTTACATATTTTGAGAAACTAATTAGATTATTAATTATTTTATCTGCATTTTTTTTATTGAATTTTTTTAAGGTGTTTGGGGGAATGGCTCTTTCCTCACCCTTATTAAAATCTTTTAAACTTGTTACAATTATTTTTTTATCTTTTGTCATGAAAACATCTAAATTAATTAATAATTCAGAACCTGTTTTGACAACTTTATTATCTGAAAACTTAATTTGGGATGCCTCTGTTTTATTTACTCCAATAATTACATCATCTGCTCCTTTTTTCTTTAATTCCTTTAATATGTAATTAGCAATTTCCATTTTAAGTTAAATATTGGTTCATTCTTTCTATTTTTTCTGGTTGTGAAAATCCTATAAAATTATTAAAACTCCTTATATTCTCTTTCCCAAATATTTCTATAACCCAGTCAGCAGAATTGGTTTCTTCATATTTAGTTAGACTCCTACATCTCATAGAACTGTTAATCTTAAACTTCTTCAATAATTTATATTCATCAACTAATAATCTTGGTGGATTTTTTATTACTATTTTTTTAATGTAATCTGGCAAATTATTAAAATATATCTTTTCTTTCCAAGGCATATTTCTTATGAATAAATTAGGTAAATCTTTAACTGCGACACTTCTTCCTAAAACAATTTTTCTACTAATTTTAGTTGCAGCATGCCCTTCATCATCAAAAGCCTGTGTTAAATAAAGTTTTGATAAATTTTTATTTATCTTTATATAATTCGGAATATTAGGATTTAATATTGTTTTATTTCCATAAGGTACACCGGCTTTATTTAAGATTCTACCTAAGATCGGATGAAACCTTACCTTTTCATTCCTGAACTCATAAGAAATATTTGGGACTATCTGTCTTGTAGCTTTTATGATTTTATTACCTAAAAATCCGATATTAGAATAGAATGGATGCTCTTTTTGATTATTACCATCTGACATAAATGCAGCCACTAACACAGCAATTTCTTTTCTACTTAGCTTTATTGGGAATTTTAATTTTAATTCTTTCTTATTGCCTAATGTGGATATAATACGTTTATTATAATCATTATAATTCATATTAAATATTTGTAACAATTTTTTTAATGTTTTTACTCTTGTTACCCCTTTTTTATTAAGTTGATAAAAGATATCTTTATCCAATCCTGTTTTATTATGAAAGTTTATTTTGGTTTTAAATTTTAATAGAAATTTGTTATATAAAATTTTTATACCTTTTTTATCTAATTTTATCATTACCTCGTCTGGGTTATCATACCAATTGTAAGATAAATCTTTTTTCATCGTCGGTTTATATAGACTATTCTTATTTATAAAGGTAATTAGTGCGGTTGTCACTTGGACAGTTGGAAACTAATATATATATTATCTTATATATATCCCTCTTAATCTCATGTGTGGACCACCAAACCATACTGGAATAGATTGCATAGCCTCCCCTTTGCCACAATTTCCAGCTGTAAATTCTATTTTATTGCTTATAGCGTCTATTGATTTCCATAAAGCAGGTGTTGTAATTTCTAAAACAGGGTTTATAACTGGTTTAGAAATTTTACCATTTTTAATCAAATATGCTTCTGCTCCTGTATATTTTTGATGAAACCTTTTATCATCAATATTCCATTCCATAAAATTTTTCATATAAACACCTAGCTTAATCCCCCCAAATAACTCTTCTTCCTTATGATTACCAGGTAAAACAAAGGTATTTGACATTCTTACTATTGCTTCTTTATTATACTCACAAGCCCTAGAAGCACCGTTGCTTTTAATACCCATTTCAAATGCAGTCTCTCTATTATGCAAGAATTCATTTATCCTTCCATTTTTAATTAAAATTTTTCTTCTAGCTTTAACACCTTCATCATCATACAAGTAAAAACCATTGCTTCCTTCTAAAGTTGGATCATCTACTAAATTTACAACATCACTTCCAATTTGATAATTAATCATATTAGGATGAACAAAAGATTCACCAGCTTGTGCAGCCTCTCTTCCTAAAATTCTATCTGCTTCGTAAGGATGACCGACTGATTCATGAGCTGCTATCCCGGTAACCTCTGAACCAACAACAACATCTATCTTTCCTTTTGGCGGTTTTATGCCATTTTTAATCACATTTTCTAAAGCCTTAATTTCATCTAATAATTTTTGTTTTAAATTCCATTTTTTAATAAATTCCCATCCGCCTGTACTTCCATAAGGCGCATATCTTTGCATTGATTTATTATTCATTAAAACAGTTATAAAATAATAAAGACCTACGCTTGGAATTTCTGAAACAATTTTTGTTCCTTCTGTATTAACATAATACTTTTTTGTTATGCCATCATTTAAAGAAAAATATCTAAAATATTTTTTATTTATTTCTTTATCCAAATCAAGCAGAAATTTTATTTTTTCTTCTGGAGAAACTGCATCAAGTTTTATTTTTTGTCTAACCTTATAATCTGCTTTTACTGTTTTTTCCTCTGATAATTTAATTTTTTGTCCAATTTTAGAAGAATTTTTTGTTAAATTAAAGGACTTCTTAATTAAATTTAATATTTTATTTTTATTAAGATCATTTATAGCTAAAAATCCTAATGTATTATTAACAATAAACCTTATTCCTAGTCCAATACTTTTATCAAAACCAGATATTTCAACATTTCCATTTTTTAAGATATAAGCAGAACCTTTAACATCCTCTAGTCTAGCCTCTCCATAAGTTGCACCTAGTTTTTCTAATTGTTTTATTGAAAAATCAGCTAAATCCTGATACATAATAAACAAGAATTATAGTTTATTTAAATAGTTTACTAAAGAAACATTTATATAATTAAATTCTAGATTAAAGTTAATGCAAAGAACCTATATCAATGAGATTAAAAAGGATAAAGAAGTATTATTACAAGGCTGGATTCATGATATTAGAGAATTGCCAAAAGCTAAATTTTTATTATTGCGCGATATAACAGGAATAGTCCAATGTGTTCTCAAACCAGAGAATAAAGCATTTAATGAAAAATTAAGTTTAGAAAGTGTAATTCAAGTTAAAGGAAAAATTAAGGAAGCTAAGTTAACTTCTCCTGAATTAAGTACAAATAATTTAGAAGTTCACATTTCTGATTTAGAAGTATTAAACAAGGCCGAGGTATTACCAATGCAGGTTTATGAAAAAGATAAATCAATTATTTCTGATTTAAGCACCAGATTAGATTATAGAAGTTTAGATTTAAGAAAGAAAAAAACACAAGCAATATTTAAGATTCAAAGCGAGATTTCAACTAGTTTTAAAGAATTTTTTAAAAAAAATAATTTTATTGAAATTCAAACACCTAGCTTAATATCAAGCGCAAGCGAAGGGGGCACTCAATTATTTTCTGTAAATTACTTTGAGAAAAAAGCGTATTTAGCTCAAAGTCCCCAGTTATATAAACAATTGTGTGCTATTTCATTAGAAAAAGTATTTACTATTACCCCAGTATGGAGGGCTGAAAAACATAATACAATTAGGCATTTAAATGAATCAAGGCAAATGGATATTGAAGTAGCATTTAAAGATGATTTCGAGGTTATGAAATATTTAGAAGAATGTGTTGCCTTTATTGTTAAAAATGTGATTAATAATTGCGATAAGGAACTTGATGTATTAAATTTAAAATTAAAAATTCCTAAAAGTAAATATTTAAGCTATGATGAAGCTATTAAATTATGTAAACTAAAGCATGGAGATGATTTCTCTCCAGAAGATGAGAGAAAATTATGTGAAATGTATCCCGATACAATTATTTTTACTCATTCCTGGCCTTTAAGTTTGAAACCTTTCTATATTTTGCCTAAAGACAAGAAATTAAGCAAGGGATTTGATGCTTTATATCAAGGAATTGAAATTTCATCTGGAGGACAGAGAGTTCATTTACCAGAAGTTTTAATTAAACAACTTAAAGAATGCAAACTAAATCCAAAAGATTTTGAATTTTATGTTAATAGTTTTAGATTTGGAAGCCCAATTCATTCTGGTTGGTCCATCGGACTTGAACGTTTTACCATGGCACTTTTAAAACTTAATAATATCAGAGAAGCTTGTTTATTTCCAAGAGATAGAGAACGTTTAACACCTTAAAAAGATACGTTTATATGTTTTTTGATATTATAATTGTATATGACTTCGGACTCTGGAAATCTTGAAAAAAGAACAGCAGAAGCGGCTAGTCTAGGTTCTGATATAATTTTAGTAGATGTTAAAAAAGAGATACTAGGACTCGCTTATGCAGGAAAAACTTTAGCAGGCCCAACTTGTGAGTACCTTTGTGGAGGAGGCGCTAGTTGTGGTCATTCTTGTGGGAGATGCGAGGATTGTAGTTGCGCATGTGGCGATTCTGGTGATATAAAATACAACTAATAAACTTAGTAAAGCATGAACTATAGATTAGTTTCTACTTTGTATAAAAAAGAAGTAGCTACAGGAATGTTAGGATTATACAACCCGATTAAGGGACATAATTTTGCTTTTGTGTCAGAAAATTTATTTAAAAAACTACAAAATAATTCTTTTAATGACATTTCTGGGCTTGAGGGATTAGTTCAAAAAAATTTTATTGTACAAAAGGATTTTTCTGAGGAAAATTATTTTGAATCTTTGAAAAATAATTTAAAAAAAGAAATTCATCTTATGTATCTTCTTTTAACACAAGGCTGTAATCTAGCATGCGGATATTGTTTTGAAAATATTTGCGAAAGAGCTGAGCTTAATAAAGAAGAAGAAATTATGCCCTGGGAGGTTGCTGATAAAGCGATTGATCATTTTTTTAATATAGCTTTACCAGAGAGAAAAGTTATATTTTATGGTGGCGAACCTTTAATGAACAAAGAAGTTTTTTTAGATAGTGTAAAAAAGATTAAAGAAAAAGATAATAATTACAAAGATAAAACAAATTTAAGTATGGTTACAAATGGAACTTTAATAGACTATGAATTAGCCAAATTTATTAAAGATAATAATATTAATGTTGCTGTTTCTATTGATGGTCCTGAAGAAATTCATAATCAAGCTAGAAGGAATCTTGTAGGTAATGGGAGTTATTATGGGGCTTTAAAAGGTTATAATTTATTAAAAGATATTGGTGCTGTGCATGCAATATCATGCACAGTTGGAAAGCATAATGTAAACCATTTAGAAGAAGTTGCTAGATTTTTTGTTAATGAACTTAAGCCATCAAGCGTTGGATTTAATTTTATGATCACAAGAGAGCTCTCAGGTAATAATTTCGAATGCAGTATAGAAGAAGCAACCGATGCAGTCCTAAAGGCTTTTGAAGTATTGAGGGATAATGGAATTTATGAAGATAGAATTCTGAGGAGATTAGAGCCAGTAACAGAGGATAAGTTTCATTTAAAAGACTGTGCTGCATATGGCAACCAAATTGTTGTAAGATATGATGGAATGGTTGGGCCTTGTCATGCTTTCTCCAGATCACAAATTTATTTTGAAGGTAATGTCTTAGACCCTCGTTTTGGTATTGATAATGAAACTTTTGATTCATGGACTAAAAGAAGCCAGTTAAATAATTTAGAATGTAAAAATTGTCCTGTCATATTATTATGCGGGGGTGGTTGTGCTTATAATTCCTATGTTAACAAGGGAGACATAAATGAAATTGATACTAATATATGTGGACATACAAAAAAATTGATCGGTTGGATATTGGATGAAACATGGAAAACAAAAAAATTAAATTAATAATATTTGATTACGATGATACGATAATAGAAAGAAATTCAGAATTAATATTTTCTGATTTAAAAGAAGCTGAACAAATTATTGAATACATTAATAAAAAATATCCTAGAATAGTAAAGTTAAAAGAAACTTTAAGAGATGTTTTTAATCATTTTAATATAAATTTTGATGAAGATAAGATAGAAGAATATGCCAAAAAATATGTAAGGTTTTATGAAACCGGAAAAATAAAAGATAATGTTAAAACTTTACTTAGGGAATTATCAGAAAACTATACCTTAATAATCTTAAGTAATGGCGGTAAGAAATCTAAAATTAATGAATTAAAATATAATAATTTTGAAGATGTATTTAAGGATATTATCACACCAGAAGATTCTGGTTACGAAAAACCAGATTCAAGGGCATTTGAATACGTGCTTAAAAAATATAATCTAAATGTAGATGAAGTGATTTCAATAGGAAATTCATATACATTTGATATTGCTCCTGCAAAATCTATTGGTATAAAAACAATTTTAATAACAAAAAAGAATGCAGATTTAAATTTAGGAAGTATAGAAGATGTTAATAAAGAAACGATATCAAAATTATAATTCTGTTGACCTTTATGAAGAGAATGGGGGGAGGATTGTAAGAAAGAGATTTAAAGAGAAGTTCTGCTGGGAGAATGAAACAAAAACCTTAGAAATTTTAAAAAAACATGGCTTTCCCATCCCTAGAATAATAAAAATTGATTATTTAGAAAACACTTATGAATTTATTGATGAACCAAGTTTTAATAAAACCTTAGACCTACAGCCTGAAAAGGTTAATATCTTAATTGGGTTGTTAAACTCATTTTCAAATATTTATTCTGAGGAACTTTATAGATTTACCAATAGAAATGAAAGATTAATTAAAGAAAGTGAGAAACTTTTTGATAAAAGAAAAATTGATCTTTTTTTATTCAATAAATTAACTAAACTAGCTTATTCTTATAAACCAGAGTTTTTAGGATTTACCCATGGCGATTTTAGGCCTGTTAATATTTTTGGAAAAGATGATGTAAGGGCAATTATTGATACTGAATTTTGCGGAATTGATGATCCGAATAAAGATTTAGCTTATCTTTGGATCGGAGCAGTTGGTATTAATAAATATTTTAATCATTATGTGAAGGAAAAATTTAGAAATCTTAATTATTTTAATGATGACTTGTTTACATTTTGGCTAGCTTATTTTCATATTATGGTGATGAATAATCCTAGAACAAAAAATTCCAAAATGTGGAAAAAGAATTTAGAGCAAATTTTAAGCTGAATTTTATTTTAAAAAAGCTTAAATAATTTTTCTATTTCTAAACATATATGGATAAAATTATATTAGATTGTAGAGCTAAGAGTAAACATGCAATTAAAAGAAATTTAAGACAAAAAGAAATAGATGAGATTAAGGAAGAATTAAAAAATTTATCAGTTCAAGAGGTTATGAAAAAGCACGGATTTAACGATATTAACAAGTTTAATGTGGCATTTATACATTTTACTGGGTTAACTCCCAAAGAATATAGGAGTGATTCATTAGAAAAGAAAAGATTTAATTATGGTGAACTTAAAACTTTTTTCTCTGCAATTAATTCTATTGATCCCTTTGTATTTTATATTTTAATAAGCAGAGATGGGTTTTTCGGATTTTTGACAACAAATAATAATTCTTGCATAGAATTAAGGGATATGATATATAAGCATCATGGCAATATAGGAATTTCTTTAAAAGGACAAGGTATTAATAAAGGGCAATATAGCGGTAGTTTATATGAGGTACTTGATAAAAGCATGTTCTCAGAAAATTATTCATATTTTATAGATAAATTTAAGCTTAATGAATTTAAAATTAAATATAATAAACCTTATACCTATCCTATCCAAGAACCAACCAATACATTAAAAAAATTATTAGAGGAGATAATTTAAAGATTAAAGAGTAAGCTTTAAATCTTTTATCATTTTAAAATTATTGATTCTAAAATGGGACCAAAATCATATCTTAAAAAATCTCTTAATAAAGAGCTTCGCAGTCTTAAAAATGAAACTAAAGAATTAGAAGGTGCATTATGTGCTCTTGAACGAGTAGATTTTTTGTATGCTAACTATTTAGTACATATAAAATCTGGCTGGGCGGATTCTGGGGAGAAATCTATAAAAAAGAAGTTTAAGGGTTCTCTTGAAGATGCAATAAAAGAGGCAGAAAAAACATTTAGACTTAAGAATGATGGGAAGGAGATTCAGGCAGATTATTTTGTTAAAATAAAACTTGGAAAGACTTATTATAGCCTACCCAATACGTATGTGGAAAGATATATAAAAAGATAAGTTTAAATCCTAGTAAATTATAATATTTTTATGGAACCATTTACTCCAGCATTTATTTTTTTGATATTAATTTTAGTAATTTGGGAAACTATCTGGAAGGGTATTGCTCTATGGAAATGTGGAAAGAATAATCAATTAACATGGTTTGTTTTTATTTTAATATTTAACACTGTCGGAATTCTTCCTATAGTTTATTTGTTATTTTTCCAGAAAAAGAAGAAGAAAAGATAAATTTATCCAAGATTAAGATAATTACTAAACCAAAATCTTTTTAATATAATAAAATTCTATAAAGTTATGTTTATTTCAATAGAAGAGGCAATAAAGAAGAGAAAAGGCAAGGTAAATATTAGAGGCTGGGTTTATAGAGAGAGAAAACAAAAAGACATGGCTTTTCTAGTTTTAAGAGACGCAAGTAACATAATTCAATGTGTAGTAAAGCAAGATAAAGTAAGCAAGAAAGAATGGGATGATGCTAATAAATTATTAATTGAAAGTTCATTAGAAATAGAAGGAGAATTAAGAGAGGATAAAAGAGCTCCTACAGGTTATGAAATTCAAGTTTCTAAAATAAATGTAATACAATTTGCAGATGTTTTTCCAATAAAAAAAGATCAAAGCCCTGAGTTTTTGATGGATAATAGACATTTATGGATTCGCTCAAGAAAATTAAGCGCAGTAATGAAAATTCGCAGTACAGTAATGAAAGCCTTTCGTGATTATTATTATAATAATGGTTTTTATGAAATGGCTCCGCCAATATTTACTCCAACAGCATGTGAAGGAGGGGCAACATTATTCGAGGTTAAATATTTTGATAAAAAAGCATACTTAACACAGTCATGGCAGTTGTATGCAGAAGCAGCTATATTTGCTTTAGAGAAAATATTCTGCATTTCACCTTGTTTTCGTGCAGAAAGATCTAAAACAAGCAGGCATTTAGCTGAATTCTGGATGGCTGAAATGGAAGCTGCCTGGTATGATTTAGATAAATTAATACAATCAGGAGAAGAATGCGTTGCTTATATTGTACAAAGAGTTGTTAAGGAAAATGAAGCTGAATTAATCTTATTAGGACAAGATATAAACAAATTAAAAAAAATTAAAGCCCCGTTTCCAAGATTAAAATATTCTGAAGTACTGAAAATACTTAAAGAAAAAGAAAAAGTAAATATTCCATTTGGAAAAGATTTAAGGACAATTGAAGAAGATTTGATAATGAAACACTTTGACAAGCCATTAATTGTTACGCATTATCCTAAAGAAATAATGGCATTTTACAAACAAAGCGATCCAAAAAATCCTAAAGAAGCATTATGTTTTGATATGCTTGCACCAGAAGGCTATGGTGAAATTATAGGCGGGAGTCAAAGAGATACTGATATTAATGAATTAAAAAAATGGTTAAAAAAGGGCGGAGAAAAACTAGAAACTTATGAATGGTATTTTGATACTAGAAAATACGGAAGTGTGCCACACGCTGGTTATGGTTTAGGTATTGAAAGAGTAGTTGCGTGGTTATGTAAGCTAGATAATATTAAAGATGCAATTCCTTTTCCAAGAACAATGTTAAGATATACACCTTAATTTTAGTTATAATAAACTTTAAAAACCCTTTTTTTAAGATAAAGATGCCATGAAAGCATCATCAAAGGGGTTAGAAATTATTATTCAACTTGCTAGAAAAGAATCACTAGACTTGGGTATTAAAAATGAATTATCTGGTTCACTTGAATTCATTGAATTGGGTAATAAATTAAAGAGAGAAATTCCTTTTAAATTAAAATTATTAACCAATCATAGAGAGCACATGTTAGTTGAGCATAATCCAAGTAATGTTTATTTCGGAGATGCTGAAAATTTTTCAATAACAATTTACCAAAATCATTACAAAAAACTTTTACATAATAGACTCTGTACAAGTAAATTTTATAGGGAAGGAAATATTTCAATTTATAAAAATAACATTTAAATACTCTAATTTCTTTTAAGATTAAAAAGAGGTTTTATGAAACTAAGTAAATTAAACCAGGATGATAAAAAGAATTTAGCTATAAATTACATAACTGATAAAATACCAATAGTCCTAGATTCATATACTATTTCACAAACTTATAACTTTATTAATAAAAATATTCATTTATTTGATACCATTGATTACATTTATGTTGTAAACAATAAAAAAAATCTTGTTGGTGTTCTTTCAATTAAAAAACTCTTTGAATATTCTAAAAGAACCAAGATAAAAAACATCATGCAAAAAGAGATAATCTATGCTTCTCCAGATACTGAAAAAGGAAAAGTTGCGAATTTAGCATTAAAACATGGAATAAAAGCAATTCCTATTGTTAAAAAAAATAAATTACTTGGGGTGATATTAACTAATAAAATTCTTTCAATTATAAACAGAAAATTGCATGAAAATATATTTTATTTTGCAGGTGTTCATAAAGGCCATTTAGAATATGAAGATACAATGCACGTACCTTTACCATTAACACTATTTCATAGAATTCCGTGGCTTGTAATTGGTTTACTAGGGGTATTATTTGCTGCTGGATTTATTAGTAAATTTGAAGATACACTTGGTAAGCATTTAATTCTAGCATTTTTCATCCCAGCAATTGTTTATATGAGCGATGCCTTGGGGACACAACATCAAACTTTGTTTATTAGGGATTTAGCAGTTTTTGGAAAAGAACTAAAATTATTACCTTATTTATTGAGACAAATGTTAATTGGACTTATAATTGGTTTGTTTATCGGGATTACAGTATTCTTAATAGTGTCATTTTTTTGGAAGGAATCATACATTGCTTTGGTAATTGCCTTAGCAATCTTTATCACACTTGTTATTTCTAGTATAACATCATTAATAACTACATTATTGTTTAAGGTATTTAAACAAGATCCTGCATTGGGAAGCGGTCCATTTGCTACAATTATTTCAGATGTCCTTTCAATAATAATTTATTTTATAATTGTAGCTTTAATGATTAAGTAATTAAATTAATTCAATGGCTTTAACTTTTTCTGGGAAACGAGTACTTAAAATTACATAGGCATGCTGGTAATTTATTTGTATTGAAAGTCTATGATTGTCGTAACCAGTACTTGGGTGTGTTGTAAATGAGAAATCATCTAACCCATTACCCCTTCTTTTTTCTAAATGATCTTTATCGAATAAGATGCATTCTAATTTGCCATTTCCGTATGGGTGATTAAAACTTTTACAATTTACAAAAGGATGTACTGTTCCAAACTCTATATGCATGGGCAGCCATTTTGATTTCCTTATTCTTGACTCAGCCTCATCTTGATTAATATTAATATATTCTGCAAGTTTTAATTTATTATATGTTTTATTTCCGGGTATTGCTAATGAATATACATTTTTTGTTTTAACATCCTCTAAATAAACTCCTTTAATTACTCTTTCTAATGGTAATCCTGTTATGTCTGCTTTTTCCTGACACGTGCTTGTTCTTTCTGAGTGACTTACTATATGAAAATGTAATTCATACCTTATTGCTAAATCCAAGATATAATCCAAGCTGAAATCCTTTAAAAAAATATTTCTAAAAGAGTCAAGGCTAATGCCATTTTCTTCTTTATACCCTTCTTCTTTAGGCTCTTGACATTCAACAATACCATAACAATGTATTAATTTTCCTTTAATCTCCATCTTATTATTTAAATGAAAATATTTAAAAAACTATTTTTCTATGAAATTTTTTACAATATCGCGATATTTGTGTCTTAGATCTATATGGTATCTCATTTTAATAAAGAAAACTTATCCTTTTACTGGCAATGGTCTTTTAATTGTAATTGGTAAAATTCCCTTTTCAAATTCCATCCTTGCTATAGCAATTGGATTGTACATTATTTTTTCCAAATCCTCTTCTTTTAAATTTAATAATAATGGAGCGCCCATTGATATTTGTAATGCCCTTGCTCCAATAATTCTTGCCTTTTCATACTTTGTAAATATTTTTGGATCAATCATTTTATAGAACTCCTTAATTCTTTTTCTTTTTTTATAGCTAAATCTATCATCTTCTCAACATCCTCTAATGTAATTACCTTATCCCCTCCTTTTTGCATCGCATGAATGTTTTCATCATAAACTGAAATACTTAATCTTGCATCAATAACGCTTTCTTCTTTTGAGTTAAGATCAACTAGTATTTTATCATTAATTTTTCCAAAGGTTAATGTTACAGGTAACTTTGTTAATTCAAGTTTTTTATCTGTAAATTCCCCAAACACAACCTTATCATCTTTTATTTTTGGGAATTTGGCATTCTTTAAAGCAGCTAATGATGCTAATACAGAAGCATCTATTAAATTTCCATCGTCATTTAATGGGTAAATATCAATAAATATCATCCAAATTTTCTCTCCTTCTTTTATGCATAATTTTTTGAAATCAATTGCTTTGCTTTCTCTAATTCCTCTGTCTACAATTCTTGCTAATTCTGTTGCTTGTTGTCCAGGCGGACCCAACTCAAATAATGGTGAGGCTATCGGAGATAATTCAGCTGTTACAATAATTGTTCCCTCATCTGGTGAATCAGTATATGGCTCACCAATGTCCATTTTAACACCGACTAAAACTTCTGTATCCCCTATTTTGCACCTGGCACTTCCCTCTGCATTTTTGCTTATTTTAGTTTCTACCTTAATCTCTCTATATTGATCTAGTTTTCTTTCATCTACTCTTTTGTCTTGCTGTATTAATGATAAAATGTATTCGTTATTCATTTTCCTCACTCTTATAAGCATCTTTTAATGCTTTTTGTTGTATCTTGTTTATTTTCTCACATCCATCTTTTGCTAATTTAATAGCTTCAATTAATTCTTTCTTTGTAATATTACCATCTAATTGCAATAATGTAATTTCTTTTTTTCTTCCAGTAATTGCTACAGGAATATCTGTGGAATCATCAAAATCCTCTTCATCTTTGTCTAAATCAATTAATATTTTATTGCCAACCTTGCCAACTGAAACAGCTGAAACTAGATCTTTCATTGGTATGCCAGCATGTGCTAATGCTAATGCAGCTGCTGAAATACCAGCGCATCTAGTTCCAGAGTTAGCTTGAATTATTTGAATAAAAACATCAACAACTGCATTTGGAAATTGTTTTAATTCCACTACAGGAAGTAAGGCTTTTTCAGTAACTAAAGAAATCTCAACCCCTCTTCTAGTAGGCCCTGGTTTTTTTCTTTCTGGCACTGAGAAAGAAGCCATATCATAATTGCATCTTAAAATTCCAGTTTCAGGATTTTGTAAAAACCTTGGATGTAATTCCCTAGGACCATAAACAGCAGCTATTGCTATTGTTTCTCCTATTCTAAATAAAGCACTTCCGTCAGCTCTTTTAATTATATTTACCTTAGCTTCTATTTCCCTCATCTCATCAAATTTTCTTCCTGAAAATCTTTTATCATAACTTGCCATTTTTCTCCAATAAATTTTTTATTTTATCTGTTAAACCATCAATATGGGATTCCTGTTCTATTTTCATAATCATTTTAGTAACTAAATTTTCCTTTTCTAAGCTTGTTCCTTTAACCCACACTTTTCCATTTTGTCCGACTAATAAATTACAACCTGTGTAATCCTTAATCATTGAGATCATGCTGCCTTGTTTTCCAATCATCCTTGGAACCTTGCTTGGGGTAACTTCAATTACCTTTCCTCCAATTAATTTTCTTAATCCTGGTCCTTTTGTTGTAATGTCAATAGATTTGTATCTTGTAACCTTATTTACCCTTGCTGCAATAATATCACCATAATCATAATACTTAGTTAAATCCTCTTCTTTGTCAATGAACTCAGTTGCATCCCTGATAGATAATGTTGCAGGATAAGCTGATCCAATATCAACACTCCAGCCATAAAAACCAATCTCAAGTACCCTTCCAATAACAACATCGTCTACCTTAGGCATATATCTTCCTGTTAATGGAATAACTTTTATTATATTTTTATTAACGCTAACAACCCCTAGCTTATTAGAAATTATTTTATTTTGATCCCTGTAAGTCCCTGAGCTAGGCAAGTATTCCATTCCCTCTGCTAATTCTTGCCCCGGAACTACAATTTCTCTTTCCTTTATTAATAATTTTATCATTTTACATTAATTATTTTACTTTCTACTTCTCCATGTGTTAATGAATTAAGTTTATCAAATAAATCACTTGTTAAACCAGCTGGTATTTCTAATACAGCTAGCAAGCTGCCATCATTCTGCCACTCATCTTTTAACATTGTTCCAAATTGTTTTAATATTGAGTAGCATTTACCAGCAAATTTAGCAGGAATTCTTACTTCCACATCTCTTATTTCATATCTTATTGGTAATACCCTGTTAATTTCTTTAATAATATCTTTAACTTGCTCTTCTGCTTTCTTAAATTCGTCAATTTTAATTTTAGCTTCTTCTAACGCTGCTTCAATTCTATTTGGGGGATGCGGTAAATTATTACTTGGATTAATTGTGTAACGGTGAATTAAATTAATTATGTTTTTTCTTTTTTCCTCGCGTAATTTATCTTTATATTCTTTTGTTAATTGTAATACCCCATCTTTAATAATTTTTTTTATTACTTCATTTTTATCTGTTGTTCCGAATAAATTATTAAGATCATGCTCGTTTGCTTTTTCACCCTTTTTAACATCTTTAAAAATTTCAAATGTTACAACAAAATCGTCTAATGGAATATTTTTCCCTTGCTTGAATTCCATTGCCTTCTCACAGTCTACTAAAATTTCAAAATTTAATCCCTTTATATTTAATTTTGCAGTTACTGCATCTTCTACATTTGTCATTTTACTTTGTTAGTTTTGTTAAGTATTTTGTGTCTAATCTTTTAAACTTTTTTTCATCTAATCTTATATATGCTCCATCAATTCTTTTAATGTCAAAATCTTTTCCCAGAACTTTTTTTAATGCCCTTATTGCTAATTTTAATCCCTCTTCTAAATCCATTGTTTCTTTGTATTCTTTGTTTAATACCTCTTTAATTTCAGTTTCAGCTTCGCCAATTGCAGTTGCTTTATATTGGAAATAAATCCCGGTTGGATCTGTTAAATATAATTCTGGCTCTGTGTTAACGCCTGCAAACATAAGAGAAACACCAAAAGGACGGGCACCTCCAAATTGTGTAAATTGTTGTTTAATATCACAAATATCTTTTACTAATGAAGCTGTATCAACTGGCTCATCATAAGTAATACGATGTTGTTGGGCCATTAACCTTGCTCGATCAATTAAAATTCTTCCATCTGATAATATCCCTGAGGCACTTGCTCCAATATGCTCATCTACCTGAAATACCTTTTCAACTGATGCTGGTACAACTAATTGTTCGCTAATTCTTTTATCAGCTACAAGTAAAACACCATCTTTGCAAACAATTCCTATAGCTGTTGAACCCTGCTTAACTGTTTTTTTAGCATATTCAACTTGTAATAATCTTCCATCAGGACTGAACATTGTACTTGTTCTATCATAACCCATCATCTGATGCTGCATTGTTTCCATTTTTTCCTCCACCATTTTATAATTTTGATTTTGCTTTTTTTATTATACCAGAGACATATTTGCTTTTTATTGCTATTTTATCTTTTTCTATGTTATTTATTAATATTAAAGCTGCTTTTATTTTATTTAAATATTTTCTGTTAACTTTAATTATGCCTTTGTTTTTTTGGAAATTTACTAATTTGAAAGAGCTTTTAGCAAGTTCTAAAGCCCCTAAAAAACCTAGTATTTCCTTTTCTAAGCTTTTTTTAACCTCCTTTGGGTTTAATTGGTTTTTTGAAATTACTTCAAACGCGATATATCTGTTACTTTCCCTTAAACTGGGCAATAAGTTTTTCATTATTTTTTAGAAAGAACATTTCTTCTTTCTCATCCTAAATTAATTATGATTTAGGGTTTATAAAATTAACGTTTTTGTTGAGAAAATAATTATTTATAAACTCCAAGATTTTACTTAATAACATGAAAACTCAAAAAAAAGAGAAAACCAATGTTAAAGTCTATAAAACTACAGGTACTTTTATGCTGAAAGGGGTAATAAAAGTTGGTTTAGATACTAGTGTAATATACGATATTATAACAGGATTAGAATCTAAAGAATATTTTAAAAGTAAAGGCTATCAATTTCCTAAATATTTACTTTATTATCACGAAGCTTCTTTCAATGAAGTTGTCGGCTTATTGATTAACAAAAAGAAAATGGGATTTGAAGAAGCTAAAAAAGCAATGAATCAATTTATAGATGATTTTAATGTTGAGTTTATAAAAAGAGATGATAATAGTAAGGAATATGAGGAAATTGTTAGAAAAGTGAATGAAGAAGTTGTTAAACAATATGGCGAAGATTGCAAGATTGGTCCTATAGATATTATTATAATTGCAGGCTTCTTACAAAATAAAATGACTTCTGTTGAGGTAAGAGATAAGGGTTTTGAAAAAACTTGTGAAAAATTAGATATGAATCATTTTAGATTTCCAACAAGAGATAAAATAATTGAGGATAAATTAAAAAAGGTTTTTAAAAAACATTAGAAATATAAAATTGATAAGCTTTATCTTCATTACCATTAGCTTTCTTTAATGCTTCTTTCCAACCTTTCTCTCTATATTCTTTTACTAATCTTGCATTTTCAAGTGATTTTTCTTCATTTATATTCATGCTATAAATTATATGAAACATAAATGCATTTAAAATACTCTTGGAAGTAGTCATGACTTGATTTAGAATTTTACTTTCTATTTCTTTGATATCCTTACTTAAATTTAATTGTTTAGTTTCCATTTTTAGATTCTTCTAGCTATCCTCTTTATTTTTTGAATAAAAACACCCATTCTTGCTCTCTCTTTCAGAGCAAAGTAGACTATTATTTAACCCCCTTTTCATGCTTAATAATGATAATTTTTGCTTATATTTAAATCTTATGAATCTATTTTTTTTTGACTTGTTTAAATAATCTATTGATTTTTTACCTTTATTTGTTAATGTATAAACCCTTCCTATTTTTTGGCTTGGATTTAGACAATAGATTAAAT
>ERZ1292629.1631-Hain-H43-01um-R1-1631-length-21118-cov-10_pt1 | contig 21118 bp, 27 predicted proteins | sample MGYA00564399_ERZ1292629 | MGnify/ENA primary metagenome ERZ1292629 (study PRJEB36523, sample SAMEA6512636) | groundwater metagenome | collected 2019-01-08 | study: AquaDiva: Metagenomics assemblies of 32 groundwater samples | reverse complement strand
AAAGAAGCAAAAAGAGAATATGATAGGAAAAGATACTTCAATGGATTACGTCAAAGAATATTTGGGAATAGGAAGTGTAAATTATGTGGCGTTCTCATGGGGAGACGATTTGGTGCTAGATATTCTCGGATTTATTGCAGGGGATGCACACAAACGAAACGTGCAGATAGAACAAGTAGTCTAGAATATTATTATAGGAATCGTTCTTCCATTTTAGAAAGAATAAGACAAAAAAATATATGAAAATACCTATTAGATACGATGAATATATAAAGGGTATTGATATAAACAATGATAGTGTTGACGTAACATTTCTCAAAAAGAAGAAGGTGGCTCTACTTTTCATAAGTATCAATCCAAACTATTGGCCTTATCTTGAACAAGTCATAAAAGATTGTCGTCAGAACTTCCTTCCCCACCATAATGTGGATTATTTCGTGTGGTCGGACATGCCAGAGGGCACAATACCGAACGTTCACCTCACTTCTGTCGAGCCAATCGAATGGCCAGCGCCTACACTCATGCGCTACCACCTCTTCCTTCAAGAGGAAGAGAGGTTGAAAGACTACGACTATATATTCTATCTGGACGCTGATATGCGTGTTGTAGAAAAGATAAGTGACGAAATACTTGGGAAAGACCTCACGGTAGCTCTTCACCCCATGTATGACCTTAAACCGCAGCTCCTTCCTCCTTATGAACCGAACCAAGATTCAACGGCATTCGTGCCTCGGTTGGGGCACCTTGTAGATGCACAAGCGTGGGCCGACGGTGAGATACGTGGTGGGACCGCACAGAGTATTCTCGACTCTGGTAGGAAACCTAGACTAAGACCGTTGTATCTCGCAGGAGGTTTCCAAGGGGGGAATGCAACTTCTTTTCTAGAAGCGATGAGGGTCATGAAGAAGAATATAGATATAGATTTCAACAAGAACTATGTGGCTATCTGGAACGATGAATCTCATTGGAACAAGTATCTTTTTGAACACAAAGGTCCGATTCTTAGTCCCGACATCATCGTACTCGGTGCGGACTACGTATACCCCGATTCGCTTATAAAAGAGTATTACGAACCCATATGGGGTAAATCCTACAAGCCAAAGATAATCACACTCACAAAACCTTTCACAACATCAAAACAGTCAGGAAAGGAATTGCAGAAAATGCTCAATCAACCGACCACAGAATCAGGCAATCAATTTCAATGCCCCACATGCAAGGATGTGCTTGAATATCCGAACCACCGAATCAAGCGCGTAGTGACATGTCAGGGTTCAAAAAAGCCACACGAACTTGAGATGACGAAACTGTAATATGCAGGTAACTATAGGAATCCCATGCTATAAGCAAGCAGAATATTTGCCAGATGCAATAGAATCTGCTCTCGCGCAGAATTACAAGAACTTAGAAGTTATCATTGTAAATGATGGCTCTCCTGACGCGACGGGGGAGATTGCCGACAACTACGCAAGGAAGAATCCAAAGATACGTGTCATTCACCAAGTGAATAAGGGACTTGCTTCAGCGAGGAATTCCGCAATCATGAACATGCGGGGCAGCTATTTCCTTCCTCTTGATGCGGACGATATATTACTTGAAGGGTGCGTACAAGAACTTGTGAGGGTCGCCAAGGCCACAGATGCAGACATCATCGCACCTTCATTCAAGACATTCGGTATCTCAAATGAACCCGTAATACTCATGGCCGCTCCGACCGCAGCAGACTTCAGGACTGGGAACCGTATAGGTTATTTCTCAATGATAAAACGTACCGCACTACAAGAGTGTGGTGGCTATTCTTCGAGAATGACATTTGGGTATGAGGACTTCCACCTATGGTTCGATTTGCTTTCAAGAGGCAAGAAAATTGTCACCATTCCCCAACCACTCATTCTTTATCGAACAAAAGAGAACTCGATGATTCACGACGCCCAAAAACATCATAAAGAGCTTATGGAGCAGATTTATAAGGACTTCCCAACTGTTTTCCCAGTATGAAAAGACTGGCAGATTTTCTTATTATGTATGGTTTAGTGAGGTCATATCATATTTCATATAGCGACTTACGTAAGAACTATTTTTCGGGCACATTAGCACTTGTTCGAGTCGCTATAAGATTCTCATGGCCAAAGTAAGTATTGCTGTTCCCTATCATGACACCCCCAGAACGGCTTTTTTCTTATCAAGATTATTCAAATCAGTAGATGAGCAAACATACAAGGATTACGAGATTGTAGTAACGAAAGAGGGTAATTTCGCGAGGAATCATAATGCAGCCATTATAAAATCTAAAGGCGAGTATATCCAAATACTCCAAATGGATGATTATTTTGCTCACCCTGATGCGCTTGGAATCATCGTGAAAGGTCTTGAAACCTCAAAATGGCAAATTACAGCGTGTGTGCACGATGTTGATGGTGTTATTTGTAGCCCCCATACCCCTCAATGGACAGATGATATATACAGTGGAAACAATCGATTGGGTGGTGTCTCGACTCTCTCTATGAGACGTGAGAGTGCTCTCTTTTTTGAGGAGCCACTTCAATGGCTCGTAGATTGCGACATCTATTATCGTCTCTATCTCAAATATGGATTACCCACAATTAACAACGATAAAGGACTTGTCATTGATACACGAAATGATAGACTGACCCATACCATATCCTCCATTGACAAACAAAATGAAGTCTCCTACCTCATTGCAAAATATGACCGAAGTTAGAAAACCAAAGAGGGTCGCCCTAACTGGGATTGGTGGGTCAATTGCTGTACATTTCTTCGCACATATTATGCACCACACAGACTGGCATGTGGTCGGGATTGATTCATTCCGTCACAAGGGATGGTGCGACAGAACGAAGGAGATGCTCATAGGACATCCCGATTGGAATGAGCGTCTTACAGTAATCACACACGACCTTAATGCTCCGCTTTCCCAAATGACAAAAGATAAGATTGGGAAAATAGACATCATCATTTCAATGGCTTCCCTCTCCGATGTGGAGGCTTCGATAAAAGACCCCGTACCTTTCATACAAAACAACGTAAATCTCGCCATAAATCTTCTTGAATATGCGAGAGAGATAAAACCAGACGTATTCCTCCAAATATCAACTGACGAGGTATACGGTGCATCTGCGTCGAAGTTTGGTGACCTCAGAAAAGAATGGGACCCTGTTATCCCAAGTAATCCCTATGCAGCCTCAAAAGCGTGCCAAGAATCGATAGCAATATCATATTGGCGTACATACGGAGTCCCCGTGATTATCACGAACACTATGAATAACTTCGGGGAGATGCAGCAACCCTCAAAGTTCCCTGCGATGATACAGAAGTGGATAGCAAACAAACAGAAGATAACGATTCATGGAAAACGAGGGCTTATTGGTTCTCGTTCCTACATTCATTCAAGAAACTTCGCAGATGCAGTGCTTTTCATTCTCAAGAATTGCCCCCCACATATGCACGTCCCAAATACTGCCGATAGACCAGATAGGTACAATATCGCGGGAGATAAGCAGTTAGATAACCTGGAACTCGTTCAATTCATAGCGAAACTCATGGGAGAAGAGAGTCCAAGTTATGAATTGGTTGATACTCACACACAACGTCCTGGGCACGACCCTCATTATGGGCTTGATAGCACCAAACTCTATTCCCTCGGTTGGAAACCACCACTCTCTTTTGAGGAAAGCATGAAAAATACCATTGAATGGCAAAAGGCTAATCCCGACTGGATGCTCTAATAAACAGGTATACAACCATGATAAAAATGTATGAGTAAGGGAATACCGAAATCAGGAGTAAACAAGGGATGGTTCAACAACGCCCCGCGTCCAGAAAGAAAGACGGGTGCAGACAAGACTTGCAAGTGTGGGGTTATTTTCTATTGTCCGAAATGGGATTGGGAGGAAAGGCAATATTGCTCGAAAGTTTGTGGGTATAAGTATAAGGATTACGGATATGAGTGGACAGAGGAGCAAAAGAAAGCCTTTAGTAAGCTTAAAACTGGTACCAAGCATTCAGAAGATGCTAAAAAGAAGATTGGTGATTTTTGGAGAGGAAAGAAGTTTAGTCCTGAAAGGTTGGTACAACATTTACTTGTTGTAAAGCGAGGCGTTGAAAGCCCTGTCTGGATTCACGATAGAACTAAACTCAAAAGAGATAACCGTAGGAATGATTCTGCATACCAAGTATGGCGAAAGGAAGTTTGGTTGCGGGATGGATTTAAATGTAGAATTGCTAACGCAGATTGCAATGGGTGCATTGAAGCGCATCACATCCTTTCTTGGCGGGAGTATCCCGAATTACGTTATCAAGTTAACAATGGCATTACACTATGCCACCTCCATCATCCTCGGAAGAGGGAGGAAGAGAAGCGGCTTGTTGTTGAGTTTCAGCAACTTGTGGTAGCACCAAGTGTCTACTTTGCGTAGCGTCAGACAAGACATTGGGGGGTTAGGTAACATTCTCTTTAAGAATGCATATATCTGGGCGCAGATGCGAGAAGGAAATATACCTGACGTGTACGTACAGAATGAGAAATACTTCGCAAAGTATAAGGATGAAATCAAACAGTTGTATGGTCATGGAATAGGAAAGATTGATAAAGTGGCTCTTCATATCCGCAGAGGCGATTATCTCAAGGCCACACAATTCCACGTGAATCTGTGGGATACGGACTATTACAAAGAAGCTGTGAAGTATTTCCCAAACGAGAAATTCCTTGTGTTCTGCAAGGATAACCAGAGCACGGAACAAGACAGAGATGACAATGAATGGTGTCAGAGCAATCTCCCTTCTCTAGGAATCGACTTTGAGATGCATTCTCATACCACAGAAGAGGAAGACTTAAATATAATGGCATCGTGTAAGTCCATCATAATGGCAAACTCAAGTTTCTCGTGGTGGGCTGCGTGGTTGGGGAATCACGAACAAGTCATCTGTCCGAAGAGTTGGTTCACAGATGGGAATCAGAGAACAGGATTGTTGGATAATTGGACTAAGATATGAAGATTCTCGTCACGGGCTGTGCGGGATTAGTGGGGTCCGCCTGCGTGGAGCTTTTCCGGCAAAAAGGCCACGAGGTTATAGGTATAGACAACAACGGCCGTTCTCAATTCTTCGGCACCGAAAGGAAAGACTTCAGTGGTATACAGCTCAACATATGCGACGAACAAAGCATTAACCAACTCTTCATAAATAATGTCTTTGATGCGGTCATACATGCGGCAGCTCAACCAAGCCACGACTACTCCAAAGACCACGTACTGGAGGATTTCTTAGTAAACGCTTGGGGAACGGTAGTTTTATTGGAGGCGACGCGAAAATATCGTCCCCAAGCGACCTTTGTACATGTATCTACAGATAAGGTGTACGGGGAGAATATGCGGAGTCCAGGCATCGTTAAGGGCGAATCACGGTATATGAATAAGTATAAGACATCAGGCTTTAGGGAGGATTTAGGACTCGATTTTGCAGGAAATCGTTCCCCCTTTGGTTGCTCAAAAACAGCAGCAGACGTTTACGCGCAGGAATATGCAAACTACTTCGATATGAACGTAGGGGTATTTCGTCTTGGATGTATTACGGGCAAGAATCATGAGGGTGCTGAACTACATGGATTTCTTGCGTATCTAGCGAAATGTATACGGACGGAGACTCCATATAAGATATTCGGTCACAAGGGGAAACAAGTGCGCGACCAGATACATGCAAATGATTTGGCAAATGTCTTCTATCATTTCATACAGAATCCTAAGAAAGATGCTGTTTACAATATGGGCGGAGGGCCAGAACGTAGCGTGTCCATTCTCGAAGCCATTGACCTCATCGAGAAAGAGACAGATAAGAAAGCAATCATAGAACATCACGAAGCAAGAAAAGGGGACAGGATTTGGGACGTACACGATGTGTCGAAGTTTAGAAAGGATTACCCTGACTGGGATTATCAATATTCATTACAAGACATAATCAAAGATGTTTGTTCTAAAGACTTATGAAATACCGAGTCCCATACGGAGGTGCTCTCATAGATTCTGCTGAGAAAAAGGCCATCATGAAGGTTGTAAATAGGAACTGGTGGCCAGCAGACAAGGAAGCTGCTACTATGGAGTGTGAGGCCGCTACGTATCTTGGAGTAAAATATGGAATACTTGCCAATTCTGGTTCTAGCGCTGGTCTGCTTGCCCTTACTGCTCTTGAGCTTCCAAAAGGAAGTAAGGTTGCTATACCTGCGGTCACTTTTCCCACTATTTTTAATATTATTCTTCAGTGCAATCTTATACCTGTTGTTTTGGACGTGGAGGTAGGAACATATAACCTAGACGTAAATGCACTTGAGGATGCCCTAAAGAAAAACGACATCAAGGCGGTGATATGTGTTCACGCGGTGGGAAATCCGTGTGATATGCGCCGCATAATGCAATTATCCAGTAAACACAAGTTCTATGTCTTGGAAGATAACTGTGACGGATGGGGAGGAAATATCGGCAATAAGAAAGTCGGCAGCTTCGGACACATTAGCTTCACGTCTTTCCATGCAGCTCACATCGTCGCTATGGGCCAAGGTGGAGGCATATTTACCAATGGCAAAGAATTGGCAAGAAAGGTACGAATGTATAGAGACTGGGGACGACAAAGTGATATTCCTAGGCGTACTAACGGGAACAAATGGCTCTCACTTCCCAAAGACCAAGATGCCCGCTTTATTTACGAGAAGATTGGTTATAACCTCGGTCCTTTAGAGCTACAGGCTGCAATGGGGCGAGTCCAACTCAAGAAAACGGAGAAAATTAAGCGGCTTCGTCGTAAGAATTACGAATATCTCATAAAAGAGCTTGCACAATTCGACGATATAATCCTCCCGCACACGGTAGAGGACGCAGACCCATCATGGTTTGCTCTCCCCCTATCAGTAAAAGGAAAAAGAGCACCACTCGTGGCCCTTTTGGAGAAGAGAGGAATCGAGACGAGGAGTATGTTTTCAGGGAATATCTTGCGGCATCCAGCATATGCTCATTTGAAGTTCGATGAAAAGTCTTTACCAACAGCGGATTGGATACTAGAGCATAGCTTTTGGATAGGTGTACACCCACGAATGACAAAAAAAGACCGAGAGTATGTAGTGAACGTGTTCAAGGAATATTATTCGCAGGAGAAATGGGGAACACACAATTACCTATGGGAGTAAGATGAAAAGATATGTTGCAGTTGCCTAAAGTAACTTTGATTGCACTTACGGGAAAGGATTTTCCTTCTCACGATTACGCAATAAAGAAAAGTTGTGATGGGATTGAATGGGGTGATGTTAAGCTAATATATGATTACAAACTTAACAACATAGACGCATGGAACAAATCTATAATCTATGAGCTTCATAATTACATTGACACTGAGTTTGCTATGCTTATTCACGCTGATGGTTATGTGGTTAATCCACAAAGTTGGCGAGATGAATACTTATCTTACGACTATATCGGAGCACCATGGCCTCTCCCCAAAGACGATTATTCCTACAGAACTCCCACAGGAGAACTCATTCGAGTCGGAAATAGTGTCTCACTGAGAAGCAAAAAGTTAATGGCCCTCCCAAGTAAACTCAAAATACCTTGGAAGCCGTACTACGGTAATACGAACGAGGATGGTTTTCTTTGTGTACACAATAGGTATCTACTTCAAGAGCACGGATGCACGTTTGCACCCTTAGAGGTGGCCAAATATTTCTCCAAGGAACACGAAATCCCAGAGAATAGAGATATTATCCCGTTTGCTTTCCACCAATTAGATGTATGATTCTTGAAAGATATACTGCGCTTTGCAATGTCCCATCGGATATAAACGAGAACTTGCCAATTCTCAAGAAGCACGCTCAAGACTGCGATATGGTGGTTGAATTAGGTGTGCGAGGCATTGTATCGACATGGGCACTTCTTGCGGGTAGACCTAAGAGATTGCTTTCGGTGGATATTGTACATCCGTCAGAACATGGAGGGAGTCTTGCAGAGGTATATAAAGCCGCAGGCGAGGAAGGGATTGAATTCACCTTCTCCCTTAAAAGCTCACTTGAAATTGAACTGCCCGAACACGACTTCCTGTTTATAGACACCATTCACACACGCGAACAACTCTCACAAGAGCTTGAACGACATGCATCCAAGGTGAAAAAATATATAGCTTTCCATGACACTCACATACCAGAGTTGCCAGAAATGATTGAATGTATTTTAGATTTCATACAACAGAATCCAGAGTGGAAGATGATTGAAGACCATCCGAATAATAACGGGATAACAGTGATATCACGAATATGATTTACGGGTATTTCCATCAGGGAAGTGGGTTGGGGAATCAGCTACATAGGTACGTGGCCACCCGTGTACTTGCACAAGATAAGGGTTACGACTTCGGTATGTACCAACCAGAACTCTTCAAAGGGGCGTCTTTCATGGAACTCGATATGGGTAAGCCAATAGAGGACACAGAATTTGCTCAGTGGAGAGAAAAAGAAATCCGAGAAAACGGTGTCGATATACGGAGTTATGACCCTGAAATAAACTTTGTGAAAGACTGGACTGGTATTGACGGGGAACTCCAAGACGAGAAGTACTTCAATCATAGACTTGTTGATGTTCGTGATTGGCTCGGGGTAGAACCACTAGAAATGCCAGACAACGTATGCATTATAGGATTTAGAGGTGGAGAGTACGCACTCTTTCCTGAACTTTTCCTCACAAAGGATTACTGGGATGAAGCGATATTTCTCATGAGAATGCAGTATGCCGCGAAGTACGGCGACGTGACGTTCCAAGTACACACCGATGACCCCATTACGGCAAAGAAATTCTTCCCAGAGTATGAATGCATTCAAGACATCTCTCTTAATTGGCGTTCAGTACGATATGCGAAACATCTTATTATTGCAAACAGCAGTTTCTACATTTTCCCTGCATTACTCAATGAGAACGTACAAGAAGTCATTGCTCCGAAATATTGGGCACGAAGAAACACAAAGACATGGGCGCTTCCACAAAACTACTATTCAGATAAAAGGTGGATGTATATATGAAATCTGTACTCATAAATTATCGATTCGACCCCGAGTGGCTCAAGAAATACCCTGATTTAGAGCCAATAATATATGATAGGTCAGATGACGGAATCGAAAGGAATCTCCAACAATATGGGGCAGTCTACAACACAAAAAATATAGGAGATGTAGACGCGGACAAACTCTCGTACCTTGTAGAAAACTACGATAACCTACCTGATGTCTTTTTGTGGGGTAAAACAAACCTCTTTAAGTATGTCGATGAAGAATCCTTTAAACAAGCGTTGCTTAAGAGTGACTTTACCCCACTCCTCACATTACAACATAGAATCTATTCAGATAGGTTCGGACCTGTGAATTACTACCAAGACGGTATTTATTATGAGCGAGCTGATAGTTGGTTTTTCAATGCGGGGGGTGTATACGCGAAATACTTCAGGACATGGCAAGAATGGACGCATCACTTCATGCTCCCTCAGACAGATTATATTCCTTTCGCACCCGGAGGGAACTATATTCTCACACGAGAACGAGTGCATAGACAATCGAAAGACTTCTATGAGGAAATGAGAAACATGCTTCCCCATTCGTATAGACCCGCAGAGGCACAATGTGCAGAAAGAAGCTATTATTTACTATGGAGATGATATGACAGTGCATAAGATATGATTTATTCAGTGTTCACATTCAATGGGGAAAGCGACATTTTGAAGCTCCACTACAATATCCTCAACCAATACGTAGATAAATTTATCATTGTAGAAGCAAACCAGACTTTCACAGGCTATTCAAAACCCCTCTATTATTTCAAGGACCAACGCTATTTCAAGCAATTCTGGGGGAAAACGATTAACTACATTGTTAATGATTGGGACGATGAAGAATTGTGGGATATGGCAAGGAAAAGCCCCAACACGAAGGGTGCTCACCATTGGCAACGTGAATTCTACATAAAGGAATCCATCCACAAAGCTCTAAGAAGTGCAGGAGTACAAGACGAAGATACAGTCCTCATAGGGGATGTAGATGAGATTATTGACCCAATCATCACATTTGAGTCCGAAACCCCCATAAAAGCCAAATTAAGAGTATACAGCTACTATTTAAACAATGAATCAGATGAATCATTCCACGGCACCCTCATCGCTCAATACAAAGATATAAAAGGGAAATGTCTCAACCACATGAGAAGTGATACAAGCCTCTATTCAAAAGGACCCCACTTAGGGTGGCACTTCACCTCCCAAGGAGGAATCAAAGAGCTTCAAAGGAAACTCAATGATTCCTACACACAAGAAACCTACAATACTGCTGAAATTCAACAAAATCTCCCCCACAATTACAAGAATCGTATTGACTTTCTCAACAGACCATTTACATTTAAAGTATGTGAGGACAATTGGCCTCAATATCTAAAAGAGCATAGAAAAGAATACAAACACATGCTCTTTACAGAATCAGAATAATATGTCGGAGCCACATCCCAACAACACTGATAATCAACCCAAAAGCAGCGTTGAGCATTTGCGTCCTTTTCAGTGGAAAAAAGGCCAGAGTGGAAACATCATGGGCCGCCCCAAAGGAAAGACAATGAAAGAGTATGCAAAGGAGTTTCTTCAAAGGATGACTGACGAAGAAAGAGACGAATGGCTTGAGGGCATCAACAAAGATACTATCTGGGAAATGGCAGAAGGAAAGGCCAAACAAGATGTAGACGTGAAAGCGCAAGTCAGTATTTCTGATGTACTAGATAACCTAGATGGACAAAAGACTAGCTAGCAAGGCATGGAGGATAAATCACCTCTACAAGATAAGAGATAAAGAAGGACGTTTAATTCCTTTTAAGCTAAATAGAGCGCAACAGCATTTCGCCAACAATCTCCATACAAGGAATCTCATTCTCAAGTCTCGACAGTTAGGCTTCACAACATTTGAGGCAATCGACTCTTTAGATGATGTTCTTTTTACACCTAACCTCGACGCACTTCTTATTGCCCATAACCTCGAAGCAGGGGAATCAATCTTTTCTAAGAAGATTGCTTTTGCATGGGAGAAAATACCAGAGACTATAAGAAATCTCTATGGAGTCGATGCAAAGACATCTAAAACACTGAAGTTTGATTTCGGTGCGAAAGGATTCTCCTCGATTGCAGTAGACACCAGTGGGCGTTCAGGTACCTACCAACGTGTGCATATTACTGAGCTTGCGGATATTGCAAAGAAGTATCCCAAGAAGATTCCAGAGATTATCGAGGGAACTCTCCCCGCAATCCCGACAAATGGGAGAATAGATATCGAATCTACTTCACAGGGAGCATCTGGTGAGTTCTACGAGATGTTTGTGCAAGCGTACGAAAGAGGTGACCCAACCATGCCTCAACAATACAAAGCACATTTCTATAATTGGACGTGGGATGACGAAGAGATGGATAGAGTAGTTCCTGTTGAGTTCGAGCACATGGAGGAAGGGGAAAAGTTCAGGGAGTACGCTCAGAAGATGAACCTTACTCAAGTACAAATAACCTACTATTACCAAAGATGGCTCACGGTCAATAAGAAATGGAATGCTCTCAAAAGAGAATACCCAACGACACCTGAGGAAGCATTCGAGGCTATTGCTGAGGGTACGTTCTACGGGGAGAAGATAGGTCTTATGGAACAGAACGGTCAGATTGGTGTATATCCATGGGACAGGGCATTGAAGGTGCACACAGTGTGGGATTTAGGTGTAGGAAAGAATCTACGCATAGGATTCTTTCAAAGAGATACTATTGCAAACAGGACATTCCTCATCGACCATTGGATGGGTGAAGGAAGCGAGGCCCTACCTGAGGGAATTGCAGCAGTCAAAAGAAAGCCGTATATCTATGGGAAACATTTCGGTCCACATGACTTAGAGGCAACTGATATAGGCACAGGTAAAACACGCACTGAAACAGCCAAATCGCTTGATTTCACATTTACCTTAGTACAAGACCAATCCATCGAGGACGGTATTAATGCTGTCGGTGTATGGCTCGACAGACTGTATGTTAACAAAGAAACATGTAGGGAGTGGATTAAATCCATGAAGAACTATAGTCATGAATGGGACGAAAAGAGGGGCATGTACAAAGATGAGCCACTTCACAATTGGGCATCACATGACGCAGACTTAAGCCGCTATGGTGCTTTGGCAGAGAAACAGATGGTGAACGATACGTTCCGTCCTCCAGTACAATTTCAGGATAAGATGCTAGACGTCTGGCATGGCAACTAGCGCCCTCTCTTGACACATTTTACTATTCCAATCACCATTACAATACGTAGGATTTCTACCATATGGCAAAGAAACAAAAGAATGTCGAGGTCCAGAAGTTTGGTGGCATAGAACAGATGGGCACAGCGCATCTTGAAAACAAATACGATGTCCAAAGTGTTGAAGCACAGTCAGATACAAAGCTCGAACACGACGAAGGATATGGAGATACCATCGTCATTCGATGTTTTGAATTTGGTATGAATCTTGAGAGTTTCAAACATGCTCAACCGACGCAACAGGAACTTTTTAACTCGCATTACAAAGGTATAGAGCTTGCCCTATGGCGCGATGGACTCAAGGTGTTTCCCGATGTTCACCCACGAATAGTTTTTGATAAAGAGAATATGCGGTATCAGATATTTGTCGCTGCGAAACCAGCGTATAAGAAAGCACTCATTCAGCATGAGGATGGCGGTTTTATCACACCAAAGACCCTAAGCGAAATAGCTCATGGCTAACGGGAATATCCTCACGGAGAAAGAGATTAAAGAGGGTCTCCCCGACCTCACCAAAGACATATTCTCCAAATACATGGAGAGCTTCAACTTCCTCCAATCACGTAAGCGTAGACAGGCGAATCAACTGGTACTCCTCAACAATCTCCAGAGAGGTGATGAGAATATCGCCTCGACCCTCCTCCTTACGCTCTTTAATCGCACTATGTCAAACCTGTATGACGATAAGATGCAGGTCAAATTCGTACCCTCTGAAGAGCTTGACCAGAAGAAAGTAAACAGTCTCAATATTCTTGCCCAAAACGATTACCGTGAGATGGGTAAGGCACAACTTGATTACGATTGGTGTTGGGATACGCTGTTCTTTGGTCGTGGGTACATGGAAACACTCCGTTTTGACCATGAACGCAAGATAATGCAGCCACACGTCATAAATCCACTTGTATTTGGATATGACCCGTTCTTTTCTGAACCACAAGAATGGCGTTATTATTGGAAATGGATTACGAAATCATCACACGAGATAACGCAACTCATTGAGGCTGGGATTATCACTACGATAAAAAAGGCATCTGACATCCCTTCTGGTATTGACCCATACCTATGGGACTACAAAATAATTCGTGAACGAGCTAAGTACGTCACACCACAAGCTGACGACTCTTACAAAGGTGATATCCACCAAATATTGGAGTTCTTTGGCTATAACAATGAGGGAGAGAAATGCGTATATTGGATTGATAAGGACTTTAGCAAGATTCTCCTAACACAGAAGCTCGACCTCAAAGATGGAGAGGACATTGTCGCGCCTGACGGTAGAACGGTTAAGACAAACTCAAAATGGCCTATTATTGTCAAGCAAGCCTTCCGTGAGCCTCATTCGTCGGTGGATTTCTCGATTGCGGACCTCCTCGAAGACAAACATCGTGCGCGAAGTGTGCTCCTCAATCTCGCTTTCATTGCCGCAAAAGATAAAGCAAATCCTATCTACCTCTACAATCCTGACAAGGTGAAAGACGTGACACAACTCTTCTCACGACAAATCAACCAACACATTCCTGTCGATAACGTTGTCGATGCTGTAGCTCCTCTCAACAAAGACAGTGCTATGGACCCATCTTTGCAAGCTTTCATGCAGGTCCTGAACCAAGAAGCTTCAGACCCTGTCGGCACGGGAATGGCCACAGAGCCCCTTAAAAAGGGCAAACAGACTGCAACAGAGGCAGCAATTCAGCAACAGATGAGTGATTTGGCTCAATCACTTCAGTCGAAAGTCATGCAATTCGGTGAAGCAGAGTTCTGGTCAGCGTGGTATCAACGCTATAAACGCTTCTCAAAAGCGGGAGATATTAAAATCGCTACCATTGTTGGTGTTAAAGGTCTTACGTTTGAAAAAATCGACTTGGGGGATATTCAAACAAAGTACCCACCTGGTGTACTGGTCTTTAGTGCCAAGGAAGCAGAATATAAAGAGCTTGTGGAAAGACGAGATTTGATGCAGATGTACCCGCAGTTTATGGCATCTCTGTCGCCTGACGGCATGAGAAGCTTTAACAAGTACGTTTTCTTCCCCAAATTCCTCAAAGACCCGACGATGATGGATATACTTTTCCCTGACTCTATTGACGAATTGAAAGCACAAGAGGAAAATGAAGCTCTGAGTGTCAATGAATTGCCAAAGGTAGCATTCACCGACAATCACGAACAACATCTTTTAGTACACAGAATGTCTAAGAATTCGTGGGCAAAGTGGATACATATAGGATGGCATGAGGAAGCGCTCGCAATGCAAAAACAACAGGAGATGATGGCGGCTAAACAACAAATGGCTCAGACTTCTGCTCCAACAGTCCCAGAAGAACCTCTAGAGCCTCAGGTCGGTGTCGCCAAACAGAATCCAAGAGAAGCAGCAAGTTCACTAAGAAATGAGACATTACAAGATATAAGTCAAAATCAAGAAAATATATGAGCAAAGATTATGCAGGAGGGAAGCCAGTAGGAAACAACGGGGTACCTTTTTACGATTCACCGCCCGCAGTTAAGGCTGTTGCAACAAAGGTTAGAGATGCTGCAACCGCATCTTCAATACTTGTTTTCAATCAAAATACTACTGCAATCGAAGTGGCAGCAACGGGAGGCGCGGCATATCTCTTGTGGCTCACGCAAGCCACAGTAGATTCTTCTGTTGCAGGTACAAGTGTTGTTGGGGCGGCGACAGGAGCAAACTTCGACCATGTAATTGCTCCCAATACGATACGAAGGTTTGTTGTTCCGCAAGCGACCATTCCCACAAGCCAATCTTCAGTACAAGGCGCAAACCGTCAAAATGGCCTTTATCCGAACGCCGCGATTATAGGCGTAGCATCAATAGCCACGACTGAATATGGCTCGTCTAACAGCTACTAATATGGCCAACAAAAAGAAAGTAAAAGAAGACACCTCGCAGTATATCACCTATGGGACACTACGGGTGGAATCTACAATCAAACCAAAGCTTGAGAAGCTCTCCATTGACACAGGACGAGAAGACCTCAACACTATGGTTATGAAGGTGAATGAGATTATTGACCTAATGAATAACTAATGGAAGACCAAAACGTATATGGAAAAGAATATGAAGAAAATGACCTCAAAGAAAATGTCTCCCCAGAAAGTAGCACAGAGGAAGCGGACGATGATAAGTAATGCAGCCTCTAGAGCGATGAATTCCCAACATAGTAAGTAATTTAGGTCGGTATTAAAGGTATGAAAAAAGGCTCTAAAATGACCGATGAATCGAAACTCAAAATAAGTTTGAGTAAAAAAGGTCATAAGATGACTTTAGAGCAACGCGAAAGGATGAGTAGAGCCAAAATGGGGCATCGTCCATGGAGTAGAGGAAGAAAGGCATCGCCTAAGGAGATTGAGAAAAATCGTTTATCACACTTAGGAAAGAAGCATTCAATTGATACCAGAAAAAAAATTAGTGAGGCACTTACTGGTAAAAATTTTGGGCGGATTGGGTCGAACCATCCAAGATGGATAGAAGATAGAACAAAAATAAAACATTATTGGACTGAAAGAAATAATCCTGAATATAAACAATGGAGAATGGCAGTTTGGCTACGAGATAATTTCAAATGTAAGATAGCCAATCCAGATTGCAAAGGTCGTTTAGAAGCTCACCATATCCTTAGTTGGAGAGAATTCTCAGAACTAAGATATGAAATTAATAATGGCATCACTTTATGCCATGCTCATCACCCAAAGGTAAGGGCAGAAGAGAAGCGGTTACAAGAGGCATTTCAGCAACTTGTAATGACAGCATCAAAAGTCTAAATTGGCAATAAGATTACCTCTTAAAACTATCCTCTCTTACGATGATGCGGGTCAGACTGGTGCAACATCGGTTGCGGGTGGTGTCGCAAAGACGTTCACCATCCCTCAAGATGCAGATACAGTCGTAGTGAAACTCACTGCTTCAGTCATCGCGGGTGCCGTTTCTGCTACTCTACAGACGACCGATGATGGTGGCACGACATGGTATGACATATCGCGGACATCGGTAGTATCGAATGCAAATAGTACAACGGCGGTATTTTGCAGTGGTACCGTAAATGCTATTGGAATTGCGACGGCACAAAATGGATTCCCTACAGCATCAATCCTGACAGTCGGTATTCGGTCAACTGCGGCATCAACACTTGCAGCGAACCAAGTATCTGGTCTCCCTATTCTCAGTCAACAAGGGCGTGTATTCCTTATCTACACAGCGGCTGTCTCAAGCACAGACCTTGCATTGGTTGAAGTAAAAGTAAATAGTCAGTCTGCAACAGCGTAATGAACACCTCACCTGAGCAACTAATATTGGAGCGTCAAGTAAAATTGACACGAATCATCGAAACGATTCGCTCTTTAAAAGCCTCAAGTGAGTGGAGTACCTTGAAAACTGAAGTTTTCGATACCCTCGTTGAGTCCCTAGAGAAGGATTTACGAGAGGAAGCGAAGAAAGATAATCCCGATACCAATAAACTCAACAGAATATCTGGTGAGCTACAATGGGCAGAGCGTTATTCAGACTTAGACAAGTGGGAAAATGCTCTGAGGGTCGAATTAACAAGAATTAATCGAAGACTACATGAAACGAACGAATGATTTGCCTGAAAAGGCCGCGACGGTGCGCGTAAAGGCTCCTGATACCATCATGAAAGTCAAAACAATTCACTATGCCTAAAAACAAACAGTTGGAAAGGCAGAGTGGGTTGTCTTCGCCAGTGTCGGTGCGCTACCCCCAGATACGAGGTGGCATTTGCGAATATTGCGGTGTCATTGATGGGAACTACCCATCTGAGATGCAATATAAACTGTGCTCTCACTATCGCGGGATGCAAATGCGCTGTGTGTACTGTCCAGAAAACAAAGACCCAGATGAAGTAATTAATCACACGGTCTTGAAGGTGGCAGAACATCCAGACAATCCTGATAAACTTGTTGTGTGGTGTGACTCATTTGATTGCAGCGCAAAACACCTCAAGCGATTTCAGTTAAGCTCGTAGTAAGGAATTGGTCGTCCTTAGTACTGTACAAGACCGTTATCGTGGGCTGCGGATTCGCCTCCCAGCAACATTGAAAAAATAAATCAAACAAATATGGCTGACGAACAAATTATAGAAACCCCTGAAGAGACAGAGTCTCAAAAGAGGATTAAGCAGCTCTCTGATAAAGTAAGACTGACTTCCGAAGAACGTGATGAACAAGCTCGTCTTCTCAAGGAACAGAGTGAGAAAACTTCTGTTGCCGAGAAAGAGCGAGACTTTTATCAAGGTTTCTCAGATGTAGTCACCACAAATCCTGCGGCGAAAGACCACAAGGAGGAGATACTTGCGAAAGTAAAAAGTGGCTACACTGTCCAAGATGCTACGTATGCAGTTCTTGGTGCTGCGGGTAAGTTGAGTGGCACTACGCCACCAGCTCCCACACCACAAGTCGCAGGAGGTTCTGCAACAACGACGACTACACAGACAGGTACGAAACCTATCTCTGAGATGTCTCAAGAAGAACGACGTGCAGCTCTCGAAAAGGAACTCATCTTACAGTAAATCAAGGAGCCATAACAATTATTATGGCAGTCACAGCAAGAGGAAGTGGTTGGGGTGGCGCAAGTGCAAACACTTCGGAACTTCTCGTCGCGTATCTTACCGAGAGAATCCGTGCACTTGAACCGTCGCTCGAATATGCCCAGCTCGGAACACGTCGAGATGCCCCGAAAGGCTACGACAGAATATTGTTCCCACAGGTAAATCAACTTCCTGTCAAAATCAACGTAAACATTAATAGTTCCGTGACGAGTTTCGGTTCGTTCATTGGAGGAGGAATAGGCGGTTCAGTATATGGTGCTGGTGCTTCAGTTGAAGGACAGGCAAACATTGCTCCTGGTGCGCCTGTGTCCTCAACAACGGGTGTTGCGGCAATTGTTGAAGGTACTAATCCTACGTCCGTTTCGTGGGGGGCCACTTCGTATGGCTCGGGACCTTTCCAATTCGGTATCCTCGTACAGGTCACAGACCTCCTTGTTCGAGATTCAGCTATCGAAATCGTGGACGCGTGTTCTGAAGAAGTGAACAAGGCACTTGCACGCCTCGTAGACACAGTGATTCAGGTTGTCGTGAACGCAGGTACCAACGGCGTTATCTACGCTGGTGGTAAAACTGCTCGCACGGGTATCGCTGCGGGAGATGTGCTCACACAAACAGAGATGACAAAGGCTGTCACATGGATGCGTGCAGCAAACGGTGCGGGTGTCGAAGCGTGGGATGGTGGCTATTATGCTGCTGTTATCCATCCAACAGTAGCGGGAGACCTCATGTCGAACTCGCAAACAGGGGCCTATCAGGACGTCGCACGCTATACGAGCGTCGATGACCTACGAGGAGGCAAGCTCGGCTCATTCCGAGGACTTCGCTACCTCGAATCGGCACATCAAAGCTATTACAATTCAACCGTGAATGTATTCCCTACCACCATCATTGGTAAGAATTCATTCGGTTGGGGCTACTTCCAACAGCCGACACCTATCTTGGTATCGACTCCAGATAGCAACAATCCGTTGAACCTCTTCACCTCGGTCGGTGGAAAGGTTACGCTCGGTGTCACGCGTTTTGAAGACAAACCAGGTGTCTTCCGAATCGTGAGGACAGAGTCGTCAACGAGCTACTAGCTATACCTTGCCCATCATTTCGCGATGGTGGGCAGTATTATGGCCACATCAGTCTTCTCAGCAATCAAATATGCTCAACAGTTAGCACAAACTGACTCTAATGGAATTGGGAGCGTGTTGGGGCTTGCTTTGTATAACGATGCGTTACAAACAATGACTCGCGATATGATTAATCGCGGCATCGATGCTGCTCAAACACAAGAAAGTTACACGGACTTGAGCACAAGCAGCCCCAATACGTATCCTTGGCCGTCGGATATGTACTCTCTGAAGACTATAGAAGTCAATTGGCAAGATACGACAGAGCAAAACTATCTCCAAGCGCTGCCTATGGACGTAGCGAACATACAGAATCGCTCGTTTTCATGGCTACGAGCGAATCAAGACCAACAGCAACCACTCTTCGATAATCGTGGAGATACTTTTGAGATATTCCCCACTCCACTCGTAGGAAATTCACAAGGGATACGAATCTTTTACTATCTAACCCCCACAGAAGCTCCTGATGTCGGTACTGCGATACAGTATCCACAGACGTTGGATTATCGTGCTATATCTGCGCTCATGGCCTCTAGGTATTACAAGACTCAAAACGATGCTGAGATGGCTGAAGTCTATGGAAAGGAATACGGAGAGCGAGTAAACAAGATAATCTCTATCCTTGCTCCAGGGACTCAACAGCCAATCACTCCCGTCCCATTACAAATAACGGGGTGGTCTTATTAGTATGACAACAACTTGGACAAAAGTTGGAGAAAATAGCTCGTCTTGGACTGGGGTACCTAAGGCACAATTTGCTTCCATTGCCTCAGGTTCAGTGGGAGAACCGATAGGACTCCTTCTAGCACTCACCTACGCCACTTCAACATCCATAATCATTGACCCCTGGACGGATATCAGTAAGGCGTCGGGTGCATCATGGACTAAAATAGCTAAAGCCACATAAATCTATCTATGTCAAACAATGTACCCATTACAAACGGACAAGGACAATCCTCTGTTGCTGCGGAAGAAATAGGAACAGTAAAATACCAACAAATTAAAGTAGTTGGAGGTCAAACCGGCTCAACGTCCGTCATGGGCGTCAATCCGGATACTTCAATAAATGTTTCAGTATTAGGCACAGTGCGAGTAACAGGTTCGATTGTTTCTGTTGGTAATGGTTCAGTATCTGGAACGGTAGGAGCTTCCGTAATCGGGTGGGCACCAGTGCAGTTGAGTAATTCGTCAGTTATCACTGTCATTCAAAACGCTTCCATCCTAGCTGTTCAATCAGGGACTTGGATTACCTCAATAGTCAGCACAGTTCCATCGAGTGTAATCGTGGGAACCTCGATATTTGGCCAACTACCAGCAGGTACAGCTCCCATTGGTTCGGTGGCAACACTCCAAGGCACGAATCCTTGGATTATTACAGGCTCGGTACAAGGTATTGGCTCTGTAGTGGCTTTTCAAGGTGGCACTCAAATAACATCGCTTGTAAGCACTGTTCCTTCCTCGGTTCTCGTAGGAGCATCAATATTCGGACAACTACCGGCTGGGACGGCAGTATTGGGTTCTGTAGCTGCTTTGCAGGGGACTGACCCGTGGGCTGTGACAAATGTCGGTTCAATCATCACAACAAATGTCGGTTCTGTTATCACAGTGTGGGGACAAGCACCTTCTATCGTTGGTACATTTTTTGACGATTCTGCTCATTCCGATACAGGAAATAGGGGATTATTTATTCTCGGAGTAAGACACGACACACAAACATCGGTAACATCAGCAGACGGTGATTTCTCGCACATTTCCGTCGATGCAACAGGAGCACCGACCGTCCATAATGCGCCCATTACTCAATGGATACGTGGTACGGCTGACCTGCGAGTGGTGCTTGGAGCCTCCGTTACAGCAATTGCAGCACAAGGAGCATCTATATTTACGTACATAACAGGGGTACAGATAGCGAATATGGGTTCTGCATCGGTCTTAGTGACACTCGCAGGAGGACTTGGCTCCATACTCGGATATTCTATTGCACCCGCAGGAGGAGGTTCTAACATCTACTATCCAAACGCACTCAAAACAGGAGAAAACAGTGCATTTACTGCTTCGATTAGTGGTACGGCTTCGGT
>ERZ1292629.1629-Hain-H43-01um-R1-1629-length-21123-cov-6_pt1 | contig 21123 bp, 21 predicted proteins | sample MGYA00564399_ERZ1292629 | MGnify/ENA primary metagenome ERZ1292629 (study PRJEB36523, sample SAMEA6512636) | groundwater metagenome | collected 2019-01-08 | study: AquaDiva: Metagenomics assemblies of 32 groundwater samples | reverse complement strand
ATTAATTGATTATGCATGCTTATAAAAACATCTTAATCTTCTTATAAACATTTCTCAATTAAGCAGATTACTAATACTTTATATTGGTATTGTATATTCTTTAAGAGTTGTTTAGTTAATTGATTAAGTGAAGGCATCTGATTTTATAACTTCTGCTCCTCATCAATATATCATCAAGTTTTTTACATTACTGATATTATTTATTGGTATCATAAATGATTTATCAGTTATGGCATCTGTTAATCGCGAGTTATTAGTTTTTTATTAATGCTCTTCCTTAACAAACTTCTTCCTAACCTCTTGTCATCTTAATTCTTCATATTACTAATATATTTTAAAAACCTTGAAAAGTCTGAATGAAATCTAGGATCTTTCCTTTAAACAATATTGTTGCAATTAGAGCTCCTAATAGGATTAATAGGATGATTAATAAAATAATCTCTTTTGCATAGCCTGAACTTGGATATTCTTTATTTTGCTGTAATTGAGATTGTTCTTGAACTAGCTGAGGTGTTGTCTGATAAGTTGGCTGATAAGTTGATTGTGCTGCTTGAGTTGTTTGATAAGAATATTGCTGGGGTTGTTGTCTGGCATATTGCTGGGGTTGTTGAGGTTGTTGAAATTGCCTAAGCTGCTGTGTTTGATTCTTCATCTGAGGCATAATTCTTCCTGAACTTATGTTTTGTTTTATTGCATTTGGATTCTGCTGGATATATGCTTTCTGTGTCTGCATTCTCTGGAATTGCTGCTGAGATTGAGATTGATAGAATTTTTGAGGCTGTTCTGAGGGGAATGATGATTGTAGTGCCTGTGGAGTTATTTGTTGAGGGGGTTGCTGCAAAACTGGTTTTCTGACTATATTTCCAAAAAAATTTTTTTGAGAAGGCATTGCCAGATTTTCATCTGGTTTTGGCTGCATGTATGATGTAGCTCCTTGCCCTAGAAATTGCGCTGCTTCATTAACATCTTTAGGGCTATAACCAGAATTAATCATTACATTCACTGCTAAATCCAATGATTCTCCATGATTAATTGCATTTTTCAAAGCTGTTAATATTTCATCATTTACCATTTTTTTTATTATTGCTGATTATCTGGTATTTTTATTCTTTGCTGTTTATATATTAATATCTTATTGGAATTGTATAAATCTTAAGAGATGTTACATCTGTTGATTGAGATTTGGCTTTTGATTCTTAGATATTGATACTCATAAGCATATTAATCTATCCTTTTATATTTTATCAAGCTTCATATATTACTGATATTTATTCTATTTGAATTGTGAAAACTTTAAGAGTTGTTTAATTAGTTGATTAAGCGAAGGCATCTGATTCTTATCTCTTTTTATGCTATTACTTAACCTCTTAATCCCCTCATCATCTCTCATCAAGTTTTATACATGTCCAAAATGCTCTTTGTTAACGCTATGTGACTTTAGTCCGTAGATACCAAAGGCATTTTGGATCATGCTCAAGAACTCACGCTCTGGAATTTATTCCAGAGTTCTTGACATTACTGATACTTTTAATTTATTAGTATCATAAATGACTTATAAGTTATGGCATTTGTTGATTTGTTATGGTTTCAGTTTTTCATAACTTCCTGCACACTAATCAATATCACCAAATCCTTCGGATTTGATTTTGGATTTGGGGATTTAGAGTGAAAAACTAACCTAAATATTTTCTCCAACATAAATGTTGGAGTTAGTTTTTTACTCCAATCTTAATCTCCCACATTTCTCTATTATTTATATTACTGATATATTTTAATTTATTTATTTATATTTTAATTAGCTAATTAAAATCTAATCTCTGTTTGTCATGTATTAGATGAACATTTTTTTTATTTTTATATCCTAATTCTTCTGCAAGCTCTACCATGGGTGCTATTTTCTGATGGTCTCCATGAGCAGGGATTATATGTCGGGGATTAATCATATTTATGAAATCTCTTAAATCTTCTCTTCCGGCATGGCCGCTTGTATGGATATTATTGAATAATCTTATTCCTCTTTTTTTTAATCTGTCATCTAATCTTTCCCTGTTTTCTATATTAATCTTGGTTGGAATTACAGAAGAAGAGAAAACAACATGATCATTGTTTTGAAACTGAAATGGTAATTTATTTTTTGATAATCTGTCTAAAATACTTCCTGGTTCTCCCTGATGCCCTGTACAAACAATCATGTATTCTTTTCTATTTTTATTAATATGTTTTAATTTTCTTGCAACCTGATTTTTATAACTAACTAATTCTATGTCTTTAATAAAAGGGCACATGTCAATTCTTGCTGCTGCAGCAACATATTTGTTTAAGCTTCTTCCTAAAAAAACAATTTTCCTGTTAAGCTGTTTTCCAAATTCAACAATAGATTTTAATCTGGCAATATGTGAAGAAAATGTTGTAACAAACAAGCCTGCACCTTCATTTGTTGTTGTTAGAAGAACATCTTCAAGCAATGAACGGGCAACTTTTTCACTTGCTGTTTTTCTTTCATCACCTGAATAAAGAGAATCAACAATCATTGCCTTTACTCCTTCTTTTCCAATTTCTTTTAATCTTTCATAGTTAGGAGCTTTTCCTAAAATAGGATTATTATCAAACTTGAAATCATTTGCATAGAGGACAATTCCTTCATCTGTATGAAGAGCAATCATTGAAGTCTGGAGTGTTGAATGGGTTATGTTAATGAATTCTACCTTATATTTTTTAGTCTTTCCCTGAACAAAACAGAAAGAATTTGGCTGAACAACTCTTAATTTATTTCTCAAATTAATTTTTTCATCTGAAATAAGTGTCTTGAGAACCTCTATTGTAAATGGTGTTCCTATTACATCTGCATTATATCTTTGGGCGAGATAGGGTATTGCACCTATGTGGTCAAGATGAGCATGGCTTGGAAGAATTGCTCTTACTTTATTTCTTAAGCCAAAGCTGTCCAAAATATCATCTGAAGGAACAGCTCCTATCTGCCTTAATCTTTTTTCAGTATAAACTCTCTCTGCTTCTTCTAATTCAACTATTGGAGGAAGATATAAACCACAATCAAAAAGAAAAACATCATCTTTCAATTCAACAGCAGTCATGTTCTTTCCTACTTCATCAAAACCGCCAATTCCATAAATTCTCATTTTAGTACACAAATTTTCTCTTTTTATTAAAAATGAAAGAAAGGATAATTTAAAAATGTATCTACATAATGTTTTTATACATGTTTTCCTTGAATTATTCATGGTAAAAAGAAGTGATAATCTTAATATTAAATTTATTTATAATGAAAATAATCCTTATTTTCAAATGTTCACTTTAAGAGGTAAAGTTTCACATAATAAAAAATTATTCTGGATAATCATTATTCTGATTATATTCTTTATTGGATTAATTTATTTTTTAGCTAAAAATAGTAAAAATTCTGATAATAATATAACAAAAGAATGTGAGGTTGATAATGATTGTGTTGCTGCAACCTGCTGTCATGCGGATAAATGTGTTACCCTTGATAAGAAACCTGATTGCAAGGGAATGTTCTGCACAATGGATTGCTCTGGGCCATTGGACTGCGGTGCAGGGCATTGTGGATGTGTTAATGGCAAATGTGCTGTTGTAAGTAATACTGGAATAAAATAGAAGATATAAAAAAGGTTATATGGGAAAGAGGAAAACTTTTTAGAAAAGTTTTAACAAAATCAAACTTGGACATGAAAAGAGCTCTTTTAAAAAAAGACCTCGGAGAAAACTAATATGGATAAGAAATTTTTAATTATTGGAATGATATTATTAATTAATATTCTTATTTTAAATATTATTTATGTTTCTGCTGCTGAATATGCTTCTAAGGATGCTTCTGATGAAAAAATAGACCCTGATATTTACAAAATTCTTGAAAATATAAATGAAACAAGGGTTGTTATTGAGATAAAAGATACAAAAATAGAAAGGGAGAGAAAAGAAATCAAAGAAGAAATTAAAGCTGATATTGGAAGAGAAAGTGTGAAGCATGAATTTGACAAGGAAATAGCTGTTTCTGTTTCTATTGAGGACTTAGAAAAACTGGAAAATAATCCTGATGTAAAATCCGTTGAGATTGATAAGCCTATACATGCTTTTTTGCAGAATTCTGTTCCTTTTATAAATGCAACACTTGCGTGGGGTTTGACTATTTCAGGCATTAATTTAACAGGAATCAATGAAACAATATGCATTATTGACACTGGAATTAATTTTTCTCATCCTGATTTAATTGGAAAAAATAAAACATGTGTTGTAGATTGTGTTGGAAAAACATGTGTTGAAAATTGCTCTATTGGAGATGACAATGGGCATGGAACTCATGTGGCTGGAACTGCTGCTGCTTCAGGAGGAATAAATGGAGTTGCTATTGGCGCTAATTTAATTGGAGTAAAAATATTAAATTCTGCTGGAACAGGCACTGGGAGTGATTTAAATGCTGGAATTAACTGGTGTGTAAGCAATTCTTCTGTTTATAATATTTCTGTAATCAGCATGAGCCTTGGTGACTGCTCTAATCACAATACGTATTGCAATGATGATTCAAGCGCTTCTTCAATTAATTCAGCAATTGCCAAGAATATAAGCGTTGTAGTTGCTGCTGGAAATGGGCCTTCTGGAAGCTGTCCTTCAGTAACAAATACAGATGGGCCTTCTGCTCCTGCCTGTGTTGAAAATGCAACAGCAATAGGCGCTGTTAATTCAGGAGATAGTATTAGTTTTCAAAGAGGAATTCTTTTTGAATTAATGGCTCCCGGAATAAATATTAATTCAACAAAAAGCACAGGAAATTACGAACAAAGAAGCGGAACATCAATGTCTGCCCCTCATGTTGCAGGAGCTTTTGCAATTGTCAGACAGGCATTCATATTGATGAAAAACAGAATACCTTCTCCATTGGAAATAAGAAATATTTTAAATTCAACTGGAAAAATTGTTTATGATTCTTCAACTGGAGTTAATTTTGCAAGAATAAATATTTATTCAGCTGTTATTTCTCTTGACAGCATTGCTCCTAATGTAAGTCTTGTTTCTCCTGCTAATAATACTGTAAATTCTTTAAATAATCAGACATTTGTCTGCAATGCGACTGATAATCTTTTGCTTGGAAATTTAACTTTTTATTTATGGAATTCAAGTTCTCTTTATTATAATTATACAAACCAAACATCTGGAAATTTTACTCAATTAAATGTTCTTGTTCAAAATCTTTCATATGGAAATTATAAATGGAATTGTCTTGCTTATGATGCAAAAGGAAATTCTTCTTTTGCTGTTTCTAATTTTAGCCTTGATATCGGAAATTTGAGTGTTTCATTATCCAGCCCTTCAAATAATTTTTACACTAATCAGAATCAGACATATTTTAATTGCTCTTCAAGAACAGCTTCTATATTTAAACTTATAAATATAACATTTTATTTATGGAACTTAACTAGAGATATTGTTTATAATGAAACTAAAATTATTTCTGGAATTTCTAATGACTCTAGTTTTCAGTATAATTTAAGTTATGAAGGAAACTATACCTGGAATTGCAAAACATACAATAATGTTTCTTTGTTTTCTTTTGCGGATAATAATTATTCTCTTTTCTATGATAAAACAAATCCAATTATTTCCTCTGTTTTAAGTTCTGCGGGTTCAAGTTCTGCAACAATAACATGGATAACAGATGAGAATGCAAATTATTCTTTGAATTATGGATTAACACAAGAATTGGGGAATAATCTAAGTGATGTAAGTTTTACAACAAGCCATTCAGCATCATTAACTTCATTATCAAGTTCAACAACTTATTATTATAATATAACAAGCTGTGATAATTTTGAAAATTGCATTGCAAATGGAACTTATAGTTTTACAACTTCTGGTGGTGTTGTTATTCAAAACACAGGTGGTGGAGGAGGTGGTGGAGGAGCTAGCTATGATACTTATGTCCCTAGCGCTCAACAATTATCTAATGGTTATACACAAAGTCTGGATAAAAATGACAGAATAAAGTTTACATTTTTTGATTCCAAGGCAGGAGAACATAGTTTAACATTAAATGAAGTAAAACAAAATTATATTAATATAACAATCAGAAGTAATCCTATTAATCTCTTGCTTGGAATTGGACAGAGTGCAAAATTAAATTTAACTTCTGCTAATTATTATGATTTATATGTTAAACTGGAGAATATTGAAAATAACAAAGCTAGATTAACAATCCAGATAATTCATGAGGAAATTTCAAAACAAAAATTATCTTTAACTGGAAAGGCTGTTGAAAGTTCAACGAGCAAGATAGAAGAAAATGAGACTACAAAAAAAGAGATTGAAGGAAATATTTCTTTTTTAACTAGGCAGTTAAGAAAAATGGAGAATATAATTTTTATGGCTGTATTGATTGCTGTTGCGATAGCAATTGTCATACTAATTAAGAAGAATTATTTAAGTAAGAAAGAAATGGCAAAAAGAGAGTTGAAGGAAAAATTTAAAGAAATGAAATCTAAAAAATCTAGATGATATGAATAATAAAATTATGGAAATGTCAACCGCAATGGTTGTTTTCTCAACTTTTTTAGGAGTCTTGTTTGCTATGATTTATTATATTTATCAAATTAAGAGACTTAGTTTTATTGAAGCATTGCTTTATGTAGTAATCTATATAAACATTAATCTGCTATTCTTATTATACATAAAAAGGTGGTTTTATAAAAATGAATAAATTTATGAAATTTATAATTAGGGATTGGCCTATAATTCTTTTGATACTATTAATAATATTACTAGTCTATCTTGCGGGAAGATAAAACAAATAAGAATTAAAATGATTATATTTATAAAATATTAGTAATGTAAAAATCTGATGAGTTAGGTATGAGAAGATTAAAATGTTTGTGAGAAGCGAAGAATATAAATCAGAAGAAATTTATGAAATGTAGAGGCTATAACAAAACAACAGATAAAATAACTGATAAAATTATTTATTACCAAAAAAATAAAATGAAACCATTCAAACTTTTTTAAAAAGTTTGAACACATCAGAAAATCTTAAGGATTTTCTGTGCCCAAAAATCTAAAAGATTTTTCGGAAACCAATACTAACTATGAGATTATTAAAACCATCGCACAGGGAAAAGAAAAGGTATCTTTTAATTAAAGGAAAAGACGCTGACAGGAAGAATATAGAGGAAACTATACTAGAATTTATTGGTGTTTTGGGATTTGCAGAAGCTTGTGTGCAATTTTTAAAAAGTTCAAATTCATCAGATTCAGGAATTATCCTTGCTGTTAATAGAAATGCTGTTGATAAAATACGGGCAAGTTTTTTAATGAGCAAAAAGGATTTGAAGATTATTAGGATTAGCGGGACATTGAAGAAGCTAGGGTGATATCAAAGATTAAGATGCTATTGTAACTAATTGATTTTGGCTTGCAGGTTTTGTTTGTGGAAATATTTTCCAAAATTCATACAATTCTCTCATACTGCAATATCCTGAAGAACCCTGACAATCATGTGGGCCTTGTGATTCTCCTGGACAGCCAGCGCAACCATCTCCCTTATATTGTTCTAATATAGGCAAATTTCCTCTTTTTAATTCATTTTCAAGATGGGCTTTTTTTGCACATATTTCATCTACAACATGCCGTACATTAACATAACCACTGCATCCTTGCTCTAATGTAGCATGACAATTTAAACATCTTTCTTCATCTGGATTTAAATCATCTTCCCCTAAAAATTCATGCCTAACTCTTATTCTATCTGCCCTCACGTGCCATGCACAAAATTCTAAAAAATAAAATTGAGAATCAGTATAAAAATCACATAGATTTAATGAACCATTAAGTCTGCTAGAACCATTACACATTCTACCACATTTAGTTTCTGTATCTCCTACAAGAGGAATCTTTTGTATAAGTTTTAGGTTATAGATACATCTTCCAAGGGGAGAATTATGCGAACCACCATAGGTTCTTGCAACATTTTGTAACACCTCTATTGTCGCTGTTGACATATTAGTAATCACTCTTGTGATTTTTACTTGAAGTTCATAAGAATAACTTATATTTAAATTGTTCTATAAGATTAAAAATAGGAATTCAGATAAATATGATAATTTATTCTGTCCATAGTCCAAGAATAAATTTTTTGATATTTACTAGTGTCAAGAACTCTGGAATAAATTCCAGAGCGTGAGTTCTTGAGCATGCTCCAAAATGCCTTTGGTATCTACGGACTAAAGTCACATAGCGTTAACAAAGAGCATTTTGGACATGTAAATAAAAATAAAGTTAGTAATAATGAAGAAGCTTTCGCTCAATCAATTAACCAAACATTTCTCAATTTTTCACATCACCAATACATTAAAATTTAGGCTTCGAAAGTTTTTTAAACCCCTTTTTCCTACAATTTTTTGATAAGATGAGTGTGTCTCATATCCAAAGAAGAAATTCTTTTATTATTTCTTTGGCATGGGATAAATACTATGATTAGGAGCAAAAACAATGGATATACCAGATATGCAACATCAAGTAATGGGATATGACCGAAGCGCAACTATGTTTTCACCTGACGGACTTATTCTGCAGGTTGAATATGCAGAGAAAACAGTCAGACTTGGAAGTGCAAGCATTGGAATAAATTGTTCTGATGGAGTTGTGATTGTTGCTGACAAAGGATTCAAAGACAGCCTGATTATTCCTGAATCTGCTGAAAAAATTCATGAAATTGACGAGCATATAATGGCAAGCGCTGCTGGAATTTTAAGTGATGCAAGATTATTAATCAATCATTCAAGATTAACAGCACAACAGCATAGAGTTACTTATGATTCTCCAATTGAAGTTGAATCTGTTATAAGAGAAATATCTGACATTCAACAGCAATATACGCAACATCCAGGGGTAAGGCCTTTTGGAGTTGCCCTGATGATTGCTGGAAAACAAAGCGATGATACAAAACTATACACTTCTGACATTACTGGAAATTATTATGAATATAATGCAATTGCAATTGGAGAGAATGATGAAAAGATAAAGGAAATATTAAGAAAGAAATACAAAAAGGAAATGAAAATTGAAGATGGATTGAAATTGGCATTTGAAATTTTCAGGGAAGTTTTAGGAAATAAATTTGATATTAACAGATTCAATGCAGGTTATATTGAGAAAGATAAAGGCAGGATTAAAAAATTAAAGATGGAAGAGATAAAGAAATATTAAGATGACAGACATTAAAAAATATGAATTAAGATTAAAAGAAAATATAGAAAGAGTGAAATTTGAACCTGTTAGTACTGATTATAGAACATTTTATCTTTCTACCCATGCTAATTATAATGAACCAGGTGAATTTGATTTTAATTTAAATTGTCCTTTAAGGTGGGCATCTTTGGCACTTTATCATAATTCTGGTGCAATAATTTTATTAGATTGTGCAGAACATTTCCAAGAAATTAGTATAACTGGTACTAAAAAAGCAATAAAAGATGCATGGGCTTCCTTAGAATTATTAACTCAATATGAACTAACGGAGGTAAGAAGAGACACATTAAGAGTAGCTTCTTAAATTTAACCATGACAAACACAACAGCAAGATTAAGAGTTGGAAAATTAGACTTTGAGACAATGGTGGATTTGGATTCTGCAATGAAATTGCGGAAAGGGCTTTCTGTTTCTATAACTGATGTAATAAGAGATAATTTTATTTATACTGACTTGAAAAAAGGAATGAAAGCTGGAAAAGCAGAGCTTGAACTTTCATTTGGAACAACTGAATTAAATGTTATTGTTGATAGAATAATCAGAAAAGGAGAAATTGAAGTAACTCAGGAATTCAGAGATGAAGCACTTGAAAACAGGAAGAAACAGGTTGTTGATTTTCTTTCTAAAAATTCTGTCAATGCCCAGACAAACAGGTCTTTTACACCTGACATGATTGAATCTGCTTTAAAACAAGCTGGTGTTAAAATTGAAAATGTTTCGGTTGATAAACAAATAAACAAGATAGTGGAAGGTTTAAAAAGAATAATTCCTATTAAAATTGAGACAAAGAAAATAAAAATAAAAATTCCTGCTCAATTTACAGGACAAGTTTATGGATTAATTCAAGAACACAAGGAAAAAGAAGACTGGTTAAACGACGGAAGCTTGGAAGTTATCCTGAATATTCCAAATGGTATGTTGATGGATTTTTATGATAAATTAAACAAAATAACTCATGGGGCTGCCTTGAGTTCAGAGATAAGGGAATAAAATGACTGAATATAAAATAAGAACAAAAAATGGAAAAACTGATTATAAAGAGAGAGGTAAAGGAGCAGTTTATGATAAACCTAGTGATAAACTTGGAGAATGCATATTAGAAACTTTTCAAAGAATGGCTCAAAGAAATTTAGGAGGGAAAACTATTGAGCTTAGACATAAAGTAACAACAAGATGATAGAAAATACAGAATCAGAAAATATGGGAACAGAGAATATTGGAGAATCATATTCTGCTAAGGAAAGGAAACTTGTAATTCCTGGAGAAACTATTATATCTGGCGATGATTATCTTCCTGGAGATTTTACAAGGAAGGAAGGAGGAGATATTGTTTCAAACAGATATGGCTTGGCTGAAATTTCAGGAAGAGTTGTAAAAATAATTCCTGTTTCTGGTGTTTTTGAGCCGCGTAGAGGAAATACTGTGATTGGAAGAGTTGATGATATTAATTTTTCAGGCTGGATGATGGATATTGGAGGGCCTTATTCTGCATTTTTGCCTTTGATGGAATGTCCAAGATTCATAAACAGAAATGACATTGGAGAATTTGCAAACATTGGGGATGTTATTGCTGTAAAAATCTGGAATGTAAAAAAAGGCAGTGCTGATTTAACATTAAAATCAAGAGGATTGGGAAAATTAGAAGGCGGAAGATTAATCAAGATAAATCCCCATAAAGTTCCAAGAGTGATTGGAAAAGAAGGAAGCATGATTAATTTAATCAAAGATTCAACCAAAACAGAGATTACTGTTGGGCAGAATGGTTTTATATGGCTGAAGGGAACAACAGAAGGAGAAGAAAATGCTGAAAAAGCAATAAGATTAATTGCAGAAGAAAGTTCTGCTCATGGATTGACTGAAAAAGTGGAAAAATTCCTTGGAGGAAAGAAATAAGATGCAAACTGCAACAATTCAAAATACTAGAAAAACAGCAGGAAGTTCATTATCTAAAAGAGTAGGAGAAGATTTAGAAAGAGAAATTTGTATTGGAAAAGCAATTGCTGATTTAAATATTGGAGAAAATTTTAGAGATTTTCCTGAATTTAGAGATGCACAAGCATTAAGAATTTATGCAGGAATTATGATTGCACAGGGATTGCGCTTGGTTAAGAAACATGTTTATCATCATCAAATAGATGAACAAAATTTAACATATACAATAAGGAGAGTTGGATAAAATGGATATGAAAACACAGCAATTTGTAAGTGAATGCTTAAAACAAGCTTCAGTAGATATTTATAGAGTGAGAACTCCTGAAGAAATTGCTGAGGAACAAATGGAAATAGCTAGAATTAGATTATCAGGTGCTTATGCACTTGAAAGATTAGAAAGAAATGGAGGAGTTAGAGTTAATTATAATTAAAATGACAAGCACATACACAAAACGTCCTGACAAGAGAAAATTCGATGAACTTCGTCCTATTAAGGCAGAAGTTGGGATTATTCCTAATGCTGATGGCTCGGCTTTGTTTGCATTTGGAGAAACAGTTGCAATTGCTTCTGTTTATGGACCTAAACCATTACATCCCCAACATATGCAAGAACCTGACAGGGGAATTATAAGATGCAATTATAATATGCTTCCATTCTCTGTTACTGAAAGAGCAAAGCCAGGACCAAACAGAAGAAGCAAAGAAATTTCAATGGTTGCTGGAAATGCGCTTGCTTCTGTTGTTGATTTAACCAGATTTCCAGGAACTGTTATTGATGTTGAAATTCTTATACTTCAAGCTAATGCGTCAACAAGATGCGCTGGAATAAATGCTGCTGCAATGGCGCTTGCTCAAGCAGGAATTATCATGAAAGAAATGGTTTCAAGTGTTTCAATTGGAAAAATTGATGATAAAATTGTAACTGATGTTATAAAAGAAGAAGAAGATTATGAAGATGGAGAAGGTGCAACAGATATTCCATTTACAATGACGTCAAGAACTCATCAGATTACACATTTACAATTAGATGGAAGAATTCAGACTCACAGATTTAAAGAAGCTATTGAAGCTGCCAAGGCAGCTTGCGAGAAAATACTTGATTATCAGATGAGAGCATTGAAAGGAGAAAAGATAGATGAAGGGAAATAAGATGGAAAAAACATTACATGATGATGGACTGGAACAATTAGCTTTAACATTAGCAGGAAAAATTTGTGAAGATATGACTGTTTCTGAATTACAAGAGAAATACAAATTTAGTTATGATGCTCTGCAGAGAAATTTAAATCAGCTCGTTAGAGAAGAAAGATTAAACCCAAAAAATGCTTCGGATTTTTTGCAGAGAGTAAGTAGAGAACCTCCTCAAGATAGAGAGACTCTTACAAAAAGTTTAGGATATTTTGGATTAGCATTTACTTATTTAGCAGGAGGAATACAATAACATGCAACTACCTAACATAAACAAACGAAGAATGATAAGTCTTTTGAAAGATAGGAAAAGACTTGACGGAAGAAAACCATTTGATTTTAGAGATATTCATATTGAAACTGGGATTTCAATAAATGCAGAGGGAACTGCTCGCGTTAGAATAGGAAAAACAGAAGTTATTGTCGGAGTTAAAATGGCTACTCAAGAACCATATCCTGACCATCAAGATGAAGGAACAATGATAACCTCGATGGAATTTCCACAGACAGCAGGAGAAAGATATGAATCAGGGCCTCCTCAGATAGATTCAATTGAAGTTGCGAGAGTTGTTGACAGAGGAATAAGAGAGAGCGGATTTGTTGACTGGAAAAAATTATGCATTAAAGAAGGTGAAAAAGTATGGAGCATAATGATTGATATTTATTGCATTAATGATGATGGAAATGTAATGGATGCCAGTGCTATTGGCGCTGTTGTTGCAATGAGACTTGCAAGATTTCCAAAATACAATGAGAAAGAGGAAAAAGTAGAGTTTGGAGAATTTACAGACGAACCTCTTCCATTGACAGACCATGTTCCTTTTACAATGACTTTCCATAAAATTGGAGATAGTTTATTGATTGATCCTAACAGAGAAGAGGAAGATGCTGCTGACGCAAGATTAACACTTGCAATTTCTTCAGGGAAAAAGGAAAAGATGATTAATGCAATGCAGAAAGGCGGGATAAGCCCTATTTCAATTGATGAAATGGAAGAGATTATCAAGCAGGCTGAAAAAACCTATGATAAAATATTTGAAGAAATTGAAAAGAAAACAAAACATCTGATGAAGAAATAAAAGTATTAGTATGCAAAAATCTGAAAGTCATGTATGGGTGGATTAAAATGTTTGTGAGAAGATACAAATTATAAATCAGAAGTTATGACAAACAACAGATGCTATAACTGCTAAAGGATATAGAATATTGAAATAAATAAAACCGCATGGTTTATAAACCTATATTTTAGATATAAATATAAAGAATATATTAGAAATGTATAAAACTGATAAGTTATGGAAGAGAAGACTAAGATGTTGATGAGATAAAACAAATCAACAGATTCCCTAACTTTCAAAATTTTTATATTACTGATAAATAAACCTAATATTCAACATGATACTGGAAAAATTTGAAGATAAATTCACAAAATACGAAATCGCGAGAATTCTTGGAGCAAGAAGCCTGCAATTAGCAATGGATGCTCCTGTTTTATTGAAGATGACAAAGGAAGAGGAAGAAGAATTAAATTATGATACATTGAAAATTGCTGAAAAAGAGTTTGAAGCAGAAGTACTTCCCATTACAGTTAGAAGGCCTTTGCCTAAAAAATCAGGAAAATCAATAAAAAAACTTTCAGAAGAAGAAATCAGAGAAAGACTTGAAAAACAGGCTAAAATAGAAAAAGAAGTTAAGGAGGAGAAAACAGAAGACAAAGAAACTGAATCAGGAGAAATTAAAGAGGAAAAAGAGATTTCTGAAGAAGGTGAGATAATGGAATTGGCTACTCCTGAAGATGAAACTTCTGAAGAAGCTGAAGAAGAAACAGAAGAAATTTAGGGCTTTTTGATGAGGACTGGGGAGATTAATTGATAATAATATAATTTTGAGAGTTGGTTAAGTTGATTAGATGAGAGATTGTTGTTGAGTTCACTTATTGTTTCTCATAAATATTTCTTAATTTACATTATTACTAATAATTATTAAAAATATATTAAGGGGGTTTCAAAAAGATTTATTAAGTATAATTTTCTATTAAATGTATGAAAAAAGAGAGAAAGAAAAGAGATAAAAAGATTAATATGTTTCTAGTAATAATCATTGTATTAATTTTATTATTCATAGTTATTTCTTTTGTTTATTCTGTTGGTTTGAAAAAACAAAAAGGCGAAGAAGGAAAAGGAAATGTATTCAGCGAATCATTAAATAGTTTGAAGAATTTCTTATTTTTACAGGTAGAGCCATTGACAGAATCTACACCTTTTCCTTTAAATTCATCTTATGCACCTGAGATTGCAAATCTTGGGGGTATATTCCAAATTAAATGCAATTTTGGGGTTCCTTGGCTTGGCTGTGTTCAAGCATATCATGGAACCAATGCTTGCAATATTAGCGAATATATTGGAGAGGATTTGATTTGGAACTGCACTGCAAAAAATATAGGAATGATTGATAATTATTGCAATTTATTTGATTTAGCTGGAACACCAGGATGTGTTAGCCAAACAAATAAAATTAATGCTACAAATGTCACTATTTTTTCTTTGTATGATTATTTTGATGCTGCAAAAATTAATATTAGTAAATGGGTACAGCATAGTATTAATAATCCTGCTAATATTGAGAATGGAAAATTAAAATGCAATGCAAGTGCAGAACCTCAGGCTCTTTCAATATCAGGAGTTTCAAGCGAAAGAAAATGGACTTTGCAGGGTAATTTTGATATTCAGGTTGATTTTAATGCAACTAACCAACTTGCTAATGATTCAGCTGCATCAACAAGCATTGCAGTCATAGGTACTGGAAATAATCAACCACAGAGTTATATATTAGGTACTACAAGGTTAGCTGGAGGAAATTATTGGACAGGAGCTTGGACAACTCAAGGAGGTTATTGGATAAATCAACCAGTTCTAATAACAGGAATTGGTTCTGGAAAATGGAGATTACAAAGAATTGGAAATATAATGAATGGTTATCAATGGGAAAATAATACTTGGATAAAATTTGCAAGCAAAACTGGTTGTGATCTTTCTGATATGTATGTTCTATTAAGTGTTTATAATAATATTCCAAACAGGACTAGTTGCGGCCCTCAATTGAACCAGGAATGCCATCCTAAAAATCCAAATGCAACCTTTGATAATTTTATTGTTAGAAGCGGAATTATTGTAAGTAATAATAAACTAGTTGCATATTATCCATTTGATGGAAGTGCAAATGATACTAGTGGAAATGGAAATAACGGGACTAATTATGGAGCTGTGCTTAGTACAGGCAAGATAGGGCAGGGGTATAATTTTAGTGGAGATGATTATATTGAAATTCCAAATAATCCAATGTTAAATTCTAATACTGGAACATGGGCATTATGGATAAAACTAAATCAAATTTCTAGTGGTAATGGATATGAAATAATTGGAAAACATGATTCAGCAGATTCAGCTAATGGAATTGGAATTCGCGAATGGCAGGGTTTAATAAGAGCTTCTATTAAAAGTAGTTCACCTCAAGGGGTTGATTTTGAAGATTCTCCTTCAATAAATGATGGAAACTGGCATCATATTGCTGTTTCATTCACTAGCAATTCAGATTCATATTTTTATGTAGATGGGGATTTGATTAATACTAAAATTAGTCCAGATTTTATTTTTAGTTCTCAGCCTCTTAGAATTGGAAAATCTGTAGATACTTGGTGGCAAGGTTTCAATGGTTCAATTGATGAAGTAAAAATATGGAATTATGCATTGAGCGAGGAGGATATAAAAAGAGAACTTACAAGAGGCATGCCTAAATTAATTGCATATTATCCTTTTGAAGGAAATGCAAATGATATGGGTGGAAATGGAAATCATGGAATTGTTTATGGGACTGGAGCTACTTTTAGTTTAGATTCAGGAAGAATTGGAGAAGGATTAAAATTCAATGGAATAAATAATTATGTCAATGTGTCAAACTCTGTTGATTTTAGCAATCTTCCAGGACTGACAATCTCTGTGTGGATAAAACCATCTACTATACCTGTTAAATGGGAAGGTATTATTGATAAAGGATATAATTCTTCTTTTATTATTGGCAAGCGTGATACAATAAATGAATTTGGTTTTGGAATAGGGAAAAATGGGGATACTAATTTCATAACTACAACAGGGGCTTTAGATAATAATTGGCACCATATTTCAGCAACTGCAAATGGAAATATACTGAAAATTTATATTGATGGTGTTCTTAATTATACTGCTCCTCAAACAGTTTTAATTGGCAATAATAATTATTCTTTAGTTATTGGAGCTGATATGTCAACTTATCCTAGTCAGAAATGGTTTAATGGTTCAATTGATGAAGTAAAAATATGGAATTATGCATTGAGTGATAATGAAATAAATCGTGAATATAGAAGAATAAAAGCATGTGTGAATAATTCTCAATGTATTTACGGAGAGGAGTGTATTGGTGGAGAATGTATTTTAAAGGCTAATAAATCATTGGTTGTGCACTATGAATTTGAAGGCAATGCAGATGATTTAAGTGGAAAGCAAAATACCGGGGCTGTTTATTTAGCTACTTTTAGTGATGGTAAAATTGGGCAGGGACTAGAGTTTAATGGAAAAGATAGTTATGTAAGAATTTCTGATAATCCTATCTTAAGACTGCGTGCTTATAGTGTTTCAGCATGGATTAAACCTAAATTAAATAGTTCTTATGAATGGGCTGGAATTGTTACAAGAGAAGGAAGAAATTATAATATATGGTATCATTTTAATAATAGTTTTATTCATCATAGATATCATGATAATGGTAGCTGGAATAGTGGTGCTAATGATACTCCTAATAATTCAATAATAAAAGGACAATGGAATCCTGTAATTATAACTAATGATGGAAAAATTTCAAAAACTTATATTAATGGAACTGAAAAAAGTTCTGGAATTGTAAATGGGAGTCTTTTCATAGATAATTATGATGTTTATATTGGAAAACAATTCAATGGTTCAATTGATGAAGTGAAGATATGGAATTATGCATTGACTAAAAGACAAGTTGCAAGTGAATCTGACATAACATTTAACTGCACAATTAATTTAGATTGTGATGATGGTGATGATTGCACAAGAGACTTGTGTAATAATGTTAGTGGAGTATGTTCTTATGAATTTAATAATTCTATACCTGGTTGTGGTTGTAATTCAGATGCTGATTGCGCTGATTCCAATATTTGCACAAATGAAACATGCAATACTCAAACTCATACATGTGCTCCTAAAATCAATAATAATGGTGCTGCATGTGAGGATGGTGATGGATGCACTGTAAATGATATTTGTTCAGGAGGAGTCTGTGTTACTGGAACTCCTAGAAATTGCAGCGATTCTAGTAATTGCACAACAGATACATGCTCTAGTGGACAGTGTCAACATAGCAATATTGGATGCCCATGCACAAATACAACTCAATGCCAAAGTAATAATCCTTGTGTAACTGATTATTGTAATATAACATTATCAAGATGCGCTGCTACTTATTTAAATATTGAATGCAATGACACAAATTCTAATACTATTTTTGATTGGTGTGATGATAGTGTTTGCAGAGGAGTGGCAAGATGCAATCGCAATAAAATATGTGATGCTAACAGGGGTGAAACTTGTTCAAATTGTGCTTGGGATTGCGGAGTATGTCCTGGTGGAACTTCAGGCTCTACATCAGGCGGAACTAGTGGAAGCGGTTCCAGCGGAAGTAGTGGAACAGGCACTGGCACATCTGGTTCATCAGCAGGAACATCTGCTTCAACTACTAGTGGAAGTTCTGGAGCTGTTGGCACTGGAACAGGAACCTCTTCAAGTTCAACATTTGCAAAAATAATATTTTTTACAATAATAATTGGGTTTGTTATTGGCATACTTGTTATTATCTTGTATTTTATTAAATCAATTAATAATAATTCAAGGCCTAGGCTGAGTGTTGGTGTTAAAAATAATTTTAGGTGAAAATTATTTTTGATGATTGGTGATGTTGTGCTTACAAAAAATACAGAGAATTTGAAAAATTCTCTGTCTATCCAATTTTTACAAATTGAATATAACCAAACTTCGTTAAAGGTTATTTTTTATTATTCCAGTAGTTAGTAATTCTTCAGAAGTTATGCAATTGATTTATTTAGCGATTTTGCATCTTTATTTCTTATATTTCACTAACTAAAACTTATCTTACATAACTACTTCGAACATTACACTTACTAAAATTTAGAAATCTTTCCTTAATGAATATTGGAAAGATTTCAGAGTTTTAACTTATTTATACTATGCATTAACAACATTTTTATATTCTGATTTATTATCTTATAATATTGGTAATGTTACAAATCGAGATAGTTGGGTAGTAGTTAGAGATTAATAATTATTCTCAAAACTCTAAACCTTAACTGCCATCTGATATTACAGACACCAAGAGCTCTTTTAAAAAAAGACCTCGGAGAAAAACTGAATAATAAAAAATAAAAGAGGAAAAATGAAAATCAAAAAAATAGGTGCTTATGCTGTTTTAGACTCTCGGAAGGAAAAAACAATTTGTGTTAGTATTAAAACTCCTCGCGGAAAATTTGTTACTTTTGCTCCTACTGGAAAATCTACTGGGAAATATGAGGCTAAGAGTTATGCTTCTAGTTTAGAAGGAGATATTGATTTTATAAATGGGCTAAATATTGGTAATATTAATAAAATACTCGAGAGAAGAGGTGTTGTGAAAAATTCAGAGCAGGCATTTAATTTTCTTGGGGCTGTTGAAAAATTAGTTAATGGAAAAATAGGAGGTAATTCTCTTTTTGCTCTTGAAGCTTCGCTTTTGAAAGCTCTTGCTTATGAAAATGGAAAAGAACTTTGGGAATTTCTGCGTGATAGGAAAAAAAGAATAGTAGCATTTCCGCGCCCTGTTGGAAATGCTATTGGAGGAGGGCTGCATTCTGTTGGCAGAGGAGGAAAGAAACCTGATTTTCAGGAATTTCTTTTTATAGCTGATGGAAAGACATTTAGGGAGAGTGTTAAGATTAATAATCTTGCTTATAAACTATCTGGAAAATTACTTGGTTATTGGATTAAAAAAAGAAATGATGAAGGAGGTTTTGGAACTAATCTTTCAAATGAAGAAGTTTTGGAATTAATGATGAATGTAAAGAAGATTATAAAAAAAGAATATAATTACAATGTTGATATTGGAATTGATGTTGCTGCTTCAAGTTTTTATAAAAATTCTCATTATGTTTATAAAAATCCTCATTCAAGATTAGATAAAAATGCGCAGCTAAATTATATTTCTGGGCTAATAAAAAAATATAATTTATTTTATGTTGAAGATGGATTAGAAGAAAATGATTTTAATGGGTTTGGGGAACTATTAAAGAAAGCTGGCAGAGGTTGTTTAATTGTTGGTGATGATTTAACAGCAACAAATCCTTCTCGCCTGATGAAAGCGATTAAACTGCATTCTATTAATGCTATTATTGTTAAACCAAATCAGATTGGAAGTCTTATTTCTGTCAAAAAGGTTATTGAGATTGCCCATTCTGCTGGAATTAAGACTATAATATCTCACCGGAGCGGAGAAACTCTTGATAATACAATTGCAGATTTAGCAATTGGATTTGGATGTGATTTTATTAAGACTGGAATTTATGGAAATGTAAGACGGGTGAAGTTGAAGAGGGTGATGAATATAGAAAATTTCTTCAAGAAATTTTCTAAAACCTAGTTTCTTACGAAACTCGGTGATTGAGAGGAAGATGAGGAGATAAAAGATTCGTGGGGTCCTCGAACCTTAGGTTCAAGTCTCCAAAACCTTATCGAGGCTGAGGTCTGGGGGCACTTAACTATCTGTTTCGGGGAGCGTTAACAGCATAATTTTATGAGATTTCTTTGAATTTTTTGGGAGCACGTAACTGCTCATTTTTGCAGAGTTTAACCTTAATCTTAAACAATCATATTCTCTTTTCTTGCATAAAACGAAAGGTTTATATATCATATTACATTTCACCCATAAAGGTGAATTAAGTTATGAATAAAATAGACACCATCTTAAGAGAAGCTAAAGGGAAAATCCTTACACGAAAAGATTTTGATAGTTTGGCAAATAAGTATGATTTTGATAAAGATACACTAAGAAAAGTTATGCTAAATAAAGGCTATCTTGTGACTATTTTTAGAGGAGTTTACTATTTAAAGAGTTATGAGGAAAAAAAATTAAATTCTTTAAAATATTCTTCTTATGAATTATTAGCTCTAGGCTTAGGGAAAAAGGGAATTAAATGGTATTTTGGTTTGAATACTGCTTTAAAGTTTCTTGGTTTAACTCATGAAGTTTTTCCTATCAATATTGTGATAAACGATAAGTTCAATAGAACAAAGCCAATGAAGATAGCTGGCTCAAATTTCTTTTTTATTAAATTAAAGCCTTCTTTGTTTTTTGATATAAAGAAAGAAAAAACAGGAAACAATGTCTTTCTTTATTTTAGTGGTTTGGAAAAAACTCTTTTAGATATGATTTATTTGAAGAAGAATATAGACTTAAGCGAATATAAATTTAATAAGTCGCTTTTTCTTAAGGAATCAAATAAATATAATCGAATAGTAAAAAAGAAAATAAAGGAGATGCTATAATGGAAATAGATAAAGACAAACTTAAGAACTTTCTAAATTCAATTAAGGATAAAACAAATATAACTGCTCAAGAACTAATTGAAAA
>ERZ1292629.1113-Hain-H43-01um-R1-1113-length-27527-cov-7_pt1 | contig 21139 bp, 23 predicted proteins | sample MGYA00564399_ERZ1292629 | MGnify/ENA primary metagenome ERZ1292629 (study PRJEB36523, sample SAMEA6512636) | groundwater metagenome | collected 2019-01-08 | study: AquaDiva: Metagenomics assemblies of 32 groundwater samples | reverse complement strand
AGATCATTTTTATAGACGTTATTCTTTCGAAGTTTCTTCGGCCGGTTTCTCCTCCACCGCGTCCACTTCCTTTTCTACCGGCTCTCCCTGCTGTTCCTCCACAACCTCAGACGCGATGTCGCGGTCTTGCGCCAATGGGTCGGCATTCGTGCCCTCTGTATCGGTAAGCTCGCTGTCATCGCCCGCAATTTCTTTTTTTGTCGTTTCGAACGCCGAATCTTCTTCGCCCTCCGTAACAAGCTGTTCGCCACCCGCAGAGCGGATGTCTATTTTCCATCCCGTGAGCCGTGCGGCGAGGCGGACATTCTGTCCGCCGCGGCCGATAGCGAGTGATTGCTGGTCCTCGGCAACTTGCACGACAGCGCGGGCTTCATCCTCATTGAGTTCAACGGAGAGGACCTGCGCGGGCTTGAGGGATTCTTTCACGTACGCGGACGCATCTGCAGACCACTCGACGACGTCTATCTTCTCGCCGCCAAGCTCGGAAGTGACGACGGCCACGCGCACACCGCGCTGGCCGACGAGCGCTCCCACCGGATCCACATGGTCGTCGTTGGAAAACACTGCTATTTTGGCGCGGCTGCCCGGTTCGCGGACGATGCCTTTCACCTCCACCACACCGCTTGCCATTTCCGGCACTTCGGCCTCAAAAAGCTTGGTGAGGAAACGCGGGTGTGAGCGCGAAAGGCGGATGAACGTGCCGCGTACGCCTTCGTCCACGCGAAGGAGCAATGCGCGCACGCGCTCGCCCTGTCGGTAACGCTCGCCAGGGATCTGTTCATCGTAGGGAAGGATAGCGGTCGCGCGGCCGAGGTCTACGAAAAGGTTGCCGCGCTCAAAGCGCTGCACATGACCGGTGACGATATCACCCTCACGCTGGCCGTATTCGGTGATGATGCTCGCGCGCTCCGCCTCGCGCACTTTCTGCATGATGACCTGCTTTGCGGCTTGCGCGGCGATGCGTCCGAAATCCTCACGCGTCTCAAGCGGGAACGAAATTTCCTCATCGAGCTGTGAGTCTTTCTTAATGCGGCGCGCGTCTTCTATCATGATGTGCTGCTCAGGGTTGAAACGTGAACGGTGGTCGTCGTCACCTGCCTCTTCGTTCTCCTGTCGTACCAGCGTTTTGTCTACGACGATCTTCGCCTGACGGAACTCCATGTCGCCGGTCGTCGGATTGAAGGTCGCGCGAATTATCTGCCCGCGCTTCCCGTATTCACGGCGGTATGCGGCGGCAAGTGCTGTAGAGAGCGCGTCGACGACAGAATCGCGCGAAATACCGCGCTCCTGCTGGAGCTCATCGAGGGCTGAGTTGAGCGATTTAAGGTCAAACAGTGCCATATTGGTATGTTGTACTAACGGTCTTTTAAAAAAAGCATCCGCCAGAGGCGGAACGAATGAGGACAGTATAGAGGAAGGGGGGCGGATGTCAAGAAAACGAAGAAGTTAGGGATCTGGGCCGACTTAGAAATAGCACACCCCCAAAAGGGGATTTCCACTTCCTTTAAATTATTCGCGTCTTCTTTATGGAAGGCGCATCTTAACTCGTATCGGTGCTTTGTTGTACACTAAACGTGGTGCAGCCAGATGGGAGACAGCCATGAGACGCGTTATCGTACTCGGCCCGCAGCATGTCGTGATACTGAATCCGACAGTGAGGGACTTTCAGAGGTTCTTCGGGACCAAATCCCCTGCGGCGACGCTTCGTCGTCTCGCTGCTGTCAGGCGGGCGGCCAAGGCGTACGAAAAGCCGCGAACGAAGATACATTGAGCGGCGAAACGAGAAACGAGGGCGGTCTGCGCTGCAGACCGCCCCGTGCTATTTTGAAAGGGAACTTCCATCTTTTGGTCACTCGGCCCCGCTTGCGTGCCGAGCCGCGGTGAAGCATCGCGCATTGGGCATGAGGGCGGCACGTATGCCGCCCCCGTTTTATGTGGGTTATAATTGTGTAGATGTACATCTCCGACACACATCTCAAATCATTTCTTGCCGACGCAGGGCTCGTGTCGGCGAAGGATTTTGATGTGGCGGAAGCGGAGGCGAAGGCGGGCGGGAAGCAGGTGGGGGATATCCTGAAAGCGAAGAACGCTATCGGCGAAGACGAGTTGCGCCGCACGTATGCGTACATCCTCGGCATTCCATTTGTCTCGCTCGCGGGTACCACCATCAAACTCGAAACGCTCGCGATGATCCCGGAGCCCGTCGCGCGGCGCAACAACATCATCGCGTACAACCATCGCGGTGAGGAACTTGAAGTGGCGATGCTCGATACCGATGACTTGGCGGCGATCGATTTCATAAAGAAGAAAACGCATTTGAAAATATTGCCGCGCCTCACCGACGTGGCGTCCATCAAGTCCGCACTCAAGTTCTATCAGCAGGGTCTCAAAGACAATTTAGGCGACGTGATACAGCGCGAGACGACGGCTCTTGAAAAAACTGCACTGGGCGGGGGGAAGGAAGAGGACCTGAAGCAGATGGCCGAGGGAGTGCCTGCGGTACGCCTTGTAGACACGCTCATCCGGCACGCGAACGCGCAGGGGGCTTCCGATATTCACATCGAACCGCTTGAGGGGAATCTGCTTATTCGTTACCGCATCGACGGTATTTTGCATGATGCGATGGAGCTCCCGAAGCACGCGGCAGCGGCCGTGACGGCGCGCATCAAGGTGTTGGCGAACATGAAGCTCGATGAACACCGCTTGCCGCAGGACGGGCGATTCGGCGCGGAAAGCGGCGGCGAAAAGATCTCATTCCGCGTTTCCATTCTGCCGACGTACTACGGGGAAAAGATCGTGATGCGTCTGTTGCGCGATTCCATCTCCGGATTTACGCTCGAATCGATCGGCTTTCACGGCACGGGATTGGAGCGCATGCACGAAGCGATGCACAAGACCACCGGCATGATACTGACCACCGGCCCTACGGGTGCGGGAAAGTCCACGACGCTCTACACGCTCCTCGATATTGTGAACACACCCGATGTAAATATTTCCACTATTGAAGATCCTATTGAATACCAGATGCCGCGCATCAATCAAACGCAGGTGCGTCCCGAGATCGGGTTCACGTTCGCCAACGGTCTTCGCAGTCTCGTGCGTCAGGACCCCGACATCATCATGGTCGGTGAGATCCGCGACAAGGAAACGGCGTCGCTCGCAATCAACGCCGCACTCACTGGTCACCTCGTACTCTCGACACTGCATACCAATTCGGCGGCGGGCGCGGTGGCGCGCCTGCTCGATATGGGCATTGAGCCGTTCCTCCTCGTCTCGACTCTCCGCGTGATCATCGGGCAGCGGCTCGTGCGACGCCTCAACGCCGACAAGGAAAAATACGAACTCTCGCGCGATGAGCAAGCGCAGCTTGAGCACGTCGTTGATCAGGGCAATGTGCTGCGCACGCTCAAGGAAGAGCAGGTGGTCGCAAAAGATGCGACGTGGAAAAACGTGCCGTTCTACAGGGCGAAAGAAAACGGCCTGACCCCGAGCGGATTTTCCGGACGTGTGGGCATCTACGAGGTCTTGCCGATGACTTCGACCATAAAAGAGTTGATCATGAAAAATGAGACGGGAGACGCCATTGAGAAACAGGCGAGAAGCGAGGGCATGCTCACGATGAGCGAAGATGGAATATTTAAGGCAGTGCAGGGCGTTACAACAATAGAAGAGGTGCTCCGCGTGATCACTGAATAGGGGAAAAAGGAAAAAAGAGGCTCGCATCCACGCTATACTTGGGCGTAATGGCGCGGTTTACGTACACGGCCGAGAAGGCCAATGGGGAGATATACAAGGGTGTTGCGGATGCTGCGGATCGATTTGAGGTCTACGGAATCATCCGGCGGGAGGGCGGCCATCTTCTGTTCATCGAGCAGGACAACGTCAATAGCATCTGGAGCCTTTCATACTGGAATGCGATGCTTTCGCACGTAAGCGAATACGAAAAGATCCTTTTCGCGCGCAATCTCGGCGCAATGCTCTCCGCAGGACTTTCTCTGGCGCGCGCGCTTTCCGTAATGGAGCGTCAAACGAAGAACGCAAAAATGTCGATCGTGCTCTCTCAAATTGCGAGCGATGTCCGACGTGGGGATACGCTGCACAGTGCACTCGCCAAAGATCCCAAAACGTTCCCCCGACTGTTCGTCGCGATGGTGCGGGCGGGCGAGGAGGGAGGCGATCTTTCCCAGTCGCTGCAGGTTATCGCCGATCAAACGGAGCGCATGTATACCCTGAAGAAAAAGATCCGCGGCGCACTCATTTATCCCTCCATTATCCTCCTCGCAATCGGGGGCGTCGCGTTCCTCATGATGACACAGGTCGTGCCGACTCTGGCAAAGACATTTGAAGAGGTGGGGGCAGAATTGCCGGCTTCGACGCAGATCATTATCGGCATCAGCAACTTCCTCACGCAACACACGTTTCTCGCGCTCGCCCTCATCGCGGGTTTCTTCGGGGCTATCTATGCGATCTCGCAGACCGAGCGCGGGCATCGCGGACTCGACTTCATTTTTTTGCGGATACCGATGATCGGCGAAATGGTGCGTGAAGTAAACGCTGCACGCACCTCGCGCACTCTCTCGTCTCTCCTTTCATCCGGCGTTGATATCGTGAGCGCGCTCGACATCACCGGCAACGTCGTACAGAATTCTTACTTTAAGGAGGTCATCAATGAAGCCTCGAGCGCCGTCGCAGGGGGCCAACCCCTGTCCGCCGCGTTCATGCGCCGTGGCGACCTGTATCCTGCGTTCGTCGGTGAAATGATGGCGGTGGGGGAAGAGACGGGACAGATCGCCGACATGATGAAGCGCCTCGCGCTCTTTTACGAGGACGAGGTGGACCGGAAGACCAAGGACATGTCGACCATCATAGAACCGTTCCTCATGATCCTCATCGGTGTTGCGGTCGGGTTCTTTGCCGTCTCGATGATCATGCCGATCTACCAGCTCTCGGAAAATATCTGAATGGAGAGATCCGCGGCGCAGCTCACTCGTTCAGCGCTCTTTCCATTTGCTCACTTTCCACGAGCCGCCGGCACCGGAGGTGAAGAGCGTTTGTGCGAGGCCGATGGAATAATTTACGACCGCGTTGTTAAAAAGGGATATTTTGTAGGCGGTCACTTCGCGCAGATTGACGTTGTTCTGAAGTTTTATCTGTCCATGTGCGGCGTAGGTGAGTAAATTTCCCGTGGCACCGTTCACGACGTTCATGGCGAGGTCATCGCCTCCATTTTCCGCACTATTGTTTTGCGAAATGAGTATGACATACGAATCCGTATTACCTGTCGAGCCGTAGAAATTTGCATTTCCGGCTATGGTAATGAGGGCGCTGTCATCGTTATATCCCGGCTTATCCGCGATAACGGGAACGCTCTTATTGCCGATGGAGTCATCCACTTTCATCTGGACACCGGCGCCGCCCGTGCCATCGATGGTTATGTTGCCCGTTACCCACACTGCGCCCCGTAGCGTGACAATCGTGTTGTTACCGGAGATCGAAAGATCACAGGGGATTTTCTTGGGTCCGATGATCACGCTTGCGCTGATCGTGTAGGTGCCGCCCGTACATGTTACTGTTCCGCCCAGTACCGCATCGCTCTCCCATTGGCTGACGAGTGTGTCACTCACTGGAAGCGGAAGTGGCGGCTGGTCGGCACTGTCCGGATACTTGACGCCCGCGACGGTGACGCTCGAGGTCGCACCGCTGAATGTCTTGTAGTACGCGTCCCTGTCGATCGTAGCGTTCTGGATGGTGTGCGAGTACACGGTTCCCGTCGCGTGGACCTGATTGACATATCCGGAGGGACCCGAAGAAACGACGCTGCCGTGAACCCAATTGTAGGCATTTGCGCTCGTATTGCTGCTTATGACCGGCCCATTGGCATACACATTGCCGTTCACCATCGCGTTGTTGTTGAGCGATATGCCGCCGAGGCCCGTCTGAAGCGCGAACTCAAAATCGAAACCATCGGCTACGGTTATGTGTTTGACCACGGTGCGTATGTGATTGCGCGCATTTCCCTCCGAGACGATCTCTTTGTTCGAGAGATCGATCGTTTCGACGGTGACGGTCGTCGTCGCGCCTCCGAGCGAGAGGGTCAACGGGAATGACGCGGGGACGTTGTAGCGTATCCGGTAGTACGCATCCTCACCTCCCGCCTCGGCGGTAAAATAGCTCTGTTTTGATAACTGAAGGTCACTACCGATGCGGAGCTCTCTCGCGATCGGCGCAGTGACACCGGTAACGACGGTGACTGCGATCGCGGTAAAAAAGACAAGGATCAGTATCAGTACCTGCCCGCGATCTCTCCGGCCCCTGAAGCGTCTCCTGTCCATGTGAGCGAGGCGGGCCATAATTATCGTACAGGGTATGATCCGCGCAGGACCGTGGTCCCGTAGAACGGTACGGACTTGTAGTTCGCGCCCTCCCCGCTCTCGACCGTCATCTCGATCTTCACCGACTCCGACGTTGTCGTTGCAATGCGCCTGAATATGAGACTGGTGACGCGTACGTTTTCGGGTGCGAGCGGCCCCGCGTCAATGCCCGCTTCTTTGATGTGCGGCGTTTGTCCCACCATGTAAAATTCGACGGTCGTTGTGGCACCGTCGTTGTCGGTCGTATTGAGCGTGAGCTGACCCGGTGACGTGTTGAGCGTGCTTTGAGCCACATCGATGCCGGATGCTCCGCGTATTTCACGCGTCATACGCTCAAGTGTCACATGCACCGCCGATTCGATCCCCGCAGATGATTTTATGGAACGATAGAGCTTGTTCATGGAGATGAGCGTGTAGATCACGACCGTGACAAGAAGGATGAGGATGGCGGTATACGTAAGCATCTCTATCATCGCCATGCCCCGTTGGTTTTTCGCGCGTATGCGCATGTTGTGCGTGAAGGACATACTTAATTTCTGAACACGTTGGCAAGGTACGTGGAGAGCGAGCGCGTCGTCGTTGCGCCACGCGCGGACCACGCGACGAACACCGTCACCTTTTTTATGTTCGCGTCCAAAGTCCCCCCACTCGATACGATATTTTGATCACCGTCGCGGTACACGTCGTCAAAAACCACTTTGCGTTCGAATGTCTGGTCGATGAACGCCGGCGTGCTCGTTGCTTTCCATGTCGCTCCGTCAAAATACAGATAGAGACCCGCGCCGGGTGTTAGAGAAGCGATGTTCGCGGTCCATCCGTTATCACGAATGATACGCGCGGCTTCGAGCCCCTCCTCGCCGAGGAACGCCGCTTGTATGTATGCCATGTTGTTGACGGCCGAACGATACAGGTAGGAAAAAGCGGTGATGGCACCCACGAGGGTCATGAGCGTGATACCGGCGGCAACGACTCCTTCGATGAGCATTGATCCGCGCTGCGTGCGTCTGTTGTAGACGTGTTCGGGTCGCTGCATATCACTGTGCGTCCACAAGGCCCGTGGCGTATATGGTGATGATCTTCGAGGTTGATGCATTGGAAAGAAGGGAGAGGGTTATGGTCCCGCTGTGTGCGGTTTTCCCCGTGAGTCGCTGGAAGACGACATCCGAGCCGCCTCCCGCGAGATCTATCGACGACACCTGCACGAGCGAATTCAGAAGTGCGGTCGTATTGGTAGCGCTTCCGGCACTGTACGTTGCGCCTTCGAAAAGGGTGACGCTCGATGAGTCAAAATGAACACCGAACGGTTTGGCATATTTCGACGAAAGTGTCAGCGAGCGCGCCTCATTTAACTCGGTCACGATGCGCAGCGCTTCCGTATCGATCGCCTTGCCGGAATTCACCCCCTGAAACGTACGGGTCGTCAGTGCAAACAGAACCAAGAGGATGGCAATGACCATCAAAAGCTCCATCAGCGTCACGCCGGCAGATGCGGAATGCCTCGTTGCACGGTGCATGTGCAATACAGTATATCAGCCAATGCATCGGGATTTTTTCATCTTGCGGCGCATGCTACAATCGGGCCATGAAAGCGCTGATCGTGGCGAATTGGAAGATGAATCCGGCGACGTGGCGTACGGCAAAAAGACTCTTTGAGGCGACCAAAGAGGCCGCGGATTACGCGAAAAGCGTCACGGTCGTCGTGGCACCTCCCGCCCTCTACGTACGCGAGCTGCGTTCTCTGAGCAGAGGCAAGCGCATCACGTTCGCCCTCCAGAATGTGCATTATGGATCCACGGGGGCATATACCGGAGAGATATCGTGTGCGCAGGCGAAAGACGCCGGGATCCTCTATGCCATCATCGGGCATGCAGAGCGCCGTGAGATGGGCGAGACCGACGATGATACGCGAAAAAAAGTAGCAGCGGCGCTTGCGGCGGACATTACACCTATCCTCTGCGTCGGCGAGACCACACGAAGTGCGAATGGTGAATATTTCAATACGGTGAAGGAGCAATTACGGACGGGACTTGCGGACGTTGCCCCCGCAAAGTTGGGTCGCGTCATCATTACCTATGAACCGCTCTGGACGATAGGGGCCGACAAGGCGATGAGCCCGCGCGACATGCATGAGATGGCGATATTCATCAGAAAAACCGTTGTCGAGATGCGGGGAGAAAACGGTATGAGTACAAAGATCTTATACGGTGGCTCGGTCGACGAAAGCAATGCGGGTGAAATGTTACGGCGGGGCGATGTGCACGGGCTTCTCGTCGGTCGCGCGAGCGAGGACGGTGATAAATTTATGGCGCTCATGAACGCGATCCACAATGCATGAAGTGTATTGACGAAGTTCCGGCAGGTGAGTTAAGAGGAAAGCGTGTCTTCTTACGCACAATCCTGAATCTTCCCCTGAATGCCGACGGCAGCGTGGGTGATGTTTTCCGGCTCAAACGCGGATTTCCCACGGTCGAATATCTCGTAAAAAATGGCGCGAAAGTCATCATCGCCGGATACTTCGGGCGCAAGGGAGAGTCTATGCGGCCCGTTGCCGAAGCACTTCAAAAGCTCGCCCCCGAAATAAAGATATATTTTTCCGGAACCTCATTTGCGCAGGCACCGGCTGAAGCAGCCGCCCTGAAAGAGGGCGAGTGTCTTGTTTTGGAGAATACACGACGTGACCCGGGGGAGGAAGCAAACGATCCGACGTTCGCAAAACTTCTCGCGAGCACGGCAGACATTTTCGTAGGTGATTCGTTGCCCGACGCGCATCGGAACTACGCATCAAACGTCGGGATCGCGAAACTCCTTCCGGCGTATGCGGGATTCCTTATGCGGGACGAAGTGGCCAATCTTTCGGTCGCGCGTACACCCGAACATCCGTCAATCGCGATACTCGGTGGCGCGAAATTCGAGACCAAGGCTCCGCTCATCAAGTTGCTTCTTGAGAAATATGATCACGTCTTCATAACCGGTGCTCTTGCGAACGATGTCTTCAAGGCCCGCGGGCTTCCGGTGGGCCGATCGCTCATCTCCAAGGAATTACCCGGCGAAGATATTCTCTCGAACCTGCACTTTCTTGCGCCCATTGATGTAACGACGGAAACGTCCGACGGACAGGCACGCGTGAAAAAACCGGAAGAGGTACAACCCGACGACAAAATAGTCGATATCGGTCCTGATACCGTTGCAATGCTTGCGCCACACATCGCCGGAGCGAAGTTTATTTTGTGGAGTGGTCCTACGGGAATGTACGAGAACGGCTACATCCATTACACGCAGGGAATTGCGGAGCTCATCTCGAAGAGTAGTGCAAAAAAGGTCATTGGGGGGGGAGATACCATCGCGGCAATAGAACGATCAGGTATACCACAGGAGAACCTCGGCTTTTTATCGACCGGCGGGGGTGCCATGCTCGAGTATCTGCTGAAAGGCACGCTACCTGCGATCGAAGTGCTCGGATAGGGAATTGTAAGGAAGCGGGCCGAAAGTCGTCTGTATAATAGCGGCAGGTGGTGGGCGGTGCCCTTAACAGTTTCTATCTTTATACATGAAGAAAAACATATTCGCGGGAATAGCGATAGCCGTGGTTTTTGTCGTGGGGGGAAGTGTGTTCGCACCTTCAGCCTCCGCGCTCACTATTGACGAGCTCCAAATACAGATCAGGGAGCTGTTGGCGAGGGTTACCGATCTCACCAGACAGTTGCAGGAACTGCGCGCACAGCAAAGCTCGCCCGTGGTACCCGGAATTCCAATCTCCTACAGGCATCGCGTCTGCAGTCTTCTCAATCGTAATTTGTCGCAGGGTATACAGGGCGAGGACGTCCAAAGCTTGCAGGAGTTTTTGAGCGAGGAAGGGTACCTCTCCGTAAGCCCGACGGGCTACTTTGGTCCGATGACAGCGGGGGCGGTTGCAAAATGGCAATCATCGCAGGGCGTACAGAGCGTCGGTTCTGTAGGACCGATGACGCGCGAGCGCATCAGGATCTGGTGCGGCCAGAGTGGCGGTGGCGTGTGCACTCAGGAATACAGGCCCGTTTGCGGCTCAAAGCCTATCGTTTGTATCACAACGCCGTGCAATCCCATCCAGCAAACGTATGGAAATACCTGCATGATGAATGCCGACGGTGCGACGTTCCTGCATGAGGGTTTATGTACGAACGAGACAGGGAACAGGCCGCCAGTCATTTCCTCTTTTTCGGGTCCCACCACGCTTGCGGTGAATGCATCGGGCACATGGTCGATACAAGCGGCTGATCCGGAGAATCAGCAATTGTCGTACTACGCGACGTGGGGCGATGAATATGCAACACCGCGTCCGTATATGAGCATGGGGATGATGCAAGACGCATTCGTCCAAACGACCACGTTCACACACGCGTATGCGAACGCGGGAACGTACACGGTTACCATCGTCGTCCGTGACTTGGCCGGACAAGAAGCGAAGACGACTACGACCGTACAGATCGGAAGTCCCGTTGCATGCACCATGGAGTACGCGCCCGTGTGCGGTCAGCCACCCGAACCTGCGTGCCGCCACTCAATTCCTGCATGTATGATGGCGACTCCCGGACCGCAGACGTATGGAAACAGGTGCCAGCTGAATGCTGCCGGCGCAACATTCCTTTACAGCGGGGCGTGCACAAATACCTATACCTACTAAAATCGCGCTCTACAAAGCTGCGCGGATCTTTTCTGCGGTAACCTCTTTTTCCCCTTTGGCGTAGGGTCTGCCGGGCCAGAGTTTATGGCCATCGCTTGCAAAGCGCGGCATGACGTGGACGTGTGCATGAAAGACGACTTGTCCCGCGCCAGCGCGGTTGTTCATGGCGAGATTTACACCGATGGGCTTGAGCGAGCGTTCGATGGCGTGTGCCACGACACGGACCGCTTTCATAAGGGCATTCCAATCGGCGTCTTCCGCGTCGAAAAGGTCGGTCGCGTGACGCTTGGGGATCACAAGCGTGTGGCCGGGATTCACCGGATTGATATCGAGGAAGGCGAGTGTGTCGGCATCTTCATAGACTTTTGTCGATGGCAACTCTCCTTCGACTATTTTGCAAAAAATACAGTCACTCATGCCCACCCAGTATAGGGTACAATCATCTGAATGGAAGTGCCCGTATATTCAGAGCTGGTACGCACACTTCTCGCGCGACGCGGATTGGAAAAAGAGGAGGATGCCGCCGCATTTCTTAATCCCGATTATGTAGCTCATACGCACGATCCGTTCTTGCTCCGGGGGATGGATGTCGCGGTGGCCCGTGTGCTTGCTGCAATTTCGGCAGGTGAGCGTATCGCTGTGTACGCAGATTTCGATTGCGATGGTATTCCCGGAGCCGCGCTGCTCTCCGAGCTTTTTAAAAAACTCGGGTATGGGAATTTCGAAGTGTACCTCCCGCATCGCGACAGGGAAGGATATGGATTTCATACAGGGGCCATCGCAGCGCTTGCCGCACGCGGTGTAAAGCTCATCATTACCGTTGACGTCGGCACAAAAGCCATTGAAGCGGTGGAGTTCGCAAAAGAGAAAGGAGTCGATGTGATCGTCACCGACCATCATGAAGTCGATAGCGTGCTCCCCGATGCGGTCGCCGTGTTGAATCCGAAAATATCACCGTACCCATTTCCACATTTGTGCGGCGCCGCAGTGGCGTTCAAACTCGCGTGCGCGCTTCTCAAAGAAGGCAAGCGCCGGGGAAATGAGCGTTTCACACCGGTTCCCGACGGTTGGGAAAAATGGCTTCTCGACATGGTCGCTATCGCAACGGTCGCCGACATGGTGCCGCTTCTGGGCGAGAACCGCGTCCTCGTGCATTGGGGATTTCGAGTCTTACGAAGATCTCCGCGCCCGGGTATCAATGCGCTGTGCACGAAATTGCGATTGCGCAAAAACGAGCTCGCCGAAGACGACATCGGATTTTCAATAGCACCCCGCATCAATGCCGCTTCGCGCATGGACGAGCCCGACTTGGCACTGCGACTTCTGACGACCGATGATGCGCGCGAAGCGGATATGCTGGCAGCCCAATTGGAAAAACTGAATGCAAGTCGCAAAGGAGTTGTCGCAGGTGTTGTAAAGCAGGCGAGAGTGCATGTGAAGCAGCGCTTTACCGGGAGTGACCGCGTGGTGGTCTTGGGCAACCCGGACTGGAAACCGGCACTTTTAGGGCTTGCGGCGAATTCCATAATGAACGATCGCGGTGGTGTCGTGTGTTTGTGGGGGAGGGACGCCAATGGAAATCTCAAAGGTTCGTGCCGTTCCGATGGAGGCGTTTCTCTCATCGATCTCTTTTCGAACGCGGGGAATGTGTTTGAAGAGTACGGCGGCCACAGTGCCTCGGGAGGATTTACCGTTTCACATGAGAGAGTGCATCATCTTCCGGAAGCACTCCGCGTTGCGGTCGAATCGCTGCCGAAGAACATTTCCCGAACATCGTCTATCGAACACGATTCCGTTCTCACGCTCTCCGAGGTATCACCGATGCTCTTAAAAGACGTTTCAAAGCTCGCTCCGTTCGGCATCGGCAATCCGAAGCCGGTGTTTCTGATGAGGAGCGCAACCATCGTCGGTGTTAAACGTTTCGGAAAAGAACGTAATCATGTGGAAGTGTTGCTCGAATGTCAGAAGACCGGTGTGGGCATGCGCGCGTTTGAATTCTTCAAATCGCCCACGGACTTCTCCGTTACTCCCGCCTCAGGTCTTTCCGCAGATATCCTCGCGACGATCGAGCGCGATACATTCCGTGGCGGGCTCGCACTGCGGATTGTGGACATTGTCCCCGTATCGTAGCCCTAGTTCCGCAACCCTCCGGGAAATCCACAGTTTCCCCGACCCCCTTCAAGGCCCTGGATTATTTCATACTGTTATAGTGTCCAAATCGTATGCATAAAATCATCATCTACACCGACGGAGGAGCTCGAAATAATCCGGGGCCTGCGGGAGCGGGCGTCTTTCTTATCGACGGTGCAAAGCAGATCGAGTGCAAGAAATACCTTGGCTCGCAGACCAACAATTGGGCGGAGTATGAGGCTGTTCTCCTCGCACTTGCGGAAGCGAGGAAGCGCGGGCTTGCGGGGAGGGAGATCGAAGTACGTGCCGACAGCAAACTCATCGTCGAACAGATCTCGGGGAATTGGAAAATAAAAGAGCCCGCGCTCAAGCTGCAGCATGCAAAAGTGCGTGCGATGATAACGGCTGATTTTCCGAACATTCGATTCGTATACGTTCCACGGGAGGAGAACAAAGAGGCAGACAGGCTTGTCAACGATGCTATCGATGAGGCACAATAGGCGAACATGATACAGGAATACTTCAAAGGTCAGGCGGTGGGGTTTCTGCAATTCATGCGCGAGCAGGGTGTCATGGGTTTGGCACTCGGCTTTATTCTCGGTACGTCGGTCTCAAAAGTCGTTACGTCTTTTTCCGCTGACATCATCAACCCCGTACTTGCGATCGTTCTCGGCTCGACCGATCGCATCGAGGCACTCGCTATCGGTTCGGTACGCATCGGGAACTTTATTTCGAATATCATCGACTTCACTATTATTGCGGGAGTTGTATACCTGCTTTTCAAAGTGCTTAGCCTCGACAAACTTGATATTAAGAAATTGTAATGGCGCTCCACATCCTGTGGGCGGTCGTCGTCGGATTTCTCGTCGGCGTTTTTGCGCGTTCCTTTATTCCGCTCGGACCCGCATTTGCGGCTTTTTTGGGTCTGCTTGCGGTCACCACACTTGTCTTGGCGTGGCTTGATCGCGCAAAACTAAGGACCCTTCTTGTTATCGCAGTGGTGCTTTTTGCGTGTGCGGGTGGGATTCTCCGGATGAATGCGGCAACTCTCACGGGCGATCCCGCGCTCACGGAGTTGATCGGTACGAATGTCACTCTTTCGGGTGTCGTCGCCGACGAGCCGGATGCACGCGAATCCGGCGTTCGCGTATTCCTACGCACAGACAGGGTCGGCTCTTCGACACCGGTATCAGCGGGCCTGCCTCGTCTGACGCGGGTCAAGGCGGGTGTACTCGTATCGCTTCCCCGTCACAGCGATGTTACGTACGGGGACCATATTGTGGTGAAGGGGAGACTTGGTTTGCCAGAGAAATTCGATTCAGATCTTGGACGGCAATTCGATTATCCGGCGTTTCTCGCAAAAGACGGCATCGGATACGAGCTGTCGTTCGTCGAGCTTGAAAGCACGGGAGAGAACACCGGCAATCCTCTCAAGGCTCTCGCTGTCAAGACAAAGCAGATATACGTGCACGGCATTGATGCGGCACTCGGTGAACCCGAAGCGGGTCTTGCGGCGGGCATCACGGTCGGCGACAAGCGGGGTATGGGAAAAGAATTGTCAGAGACGTTCCGAACGGTCGGGCTCGTACACGTGGTCGTATTGTCCGGATACAACATCACGCTCGTTATCAATTTCGTACGTATCCTATTGCAACGACTACCGCGAGCGCTCGAATACGGCGGGATCGTAGGCGCTGTCTTGTTTTTTGTCGTGATGTCGGGGAGCAGCGCAACCGCGATACGTGCCGCTGCGATGGCACTCATCGCGATACTTGCGCGCAGCACGGGCCGCATGTATGACGCGATACGTATTTTGGGTGTCGTAGCGGCGGCGATGGTGCTCTGGAATCCATTTATTCTCGCATTTGATCCCGGCTTTCAGCTTTCGGCACTCGCAACACTCGGCCTTGTGCTCTTCACACCGATGTTCCTTCCGTATTTCGAATGGTTGACGGAACGGTTCGCGCTTCGCGAGATCGCCGCTTCGACACTCGGGACACAGCTCGCGGTCTTGCCCCTGCTTTTGTATCAAAACGGGCAGCTCTCGCTCGTTGCGCTGCCCGTAAATCTGCTCGCGCTCATCGCAGTGCCATGGGCGATGTTCGCATCGTTTATCGCGGCACTTGCGGGAAGCTTTTTGGGCGCCCTCGCGGTACCCATCGCATATCCGGCCTACATACTTCTCGCGTATATCATTGGTGTTGCAAAGATGTTCGCCGCACTCCCATTCGCCGCACTCTCGATCTCCGCGTTCAGCGCGTGGTGGATGTTCGCGGCATACGCGCTCATGTTCGGTGGGCTGTGGTTCATACAAAAAAGGACAGCGGTCAGGACGAATGCCTGACCGCCGTATTCCAACATGTCCGAGCATCAATGGTCCGTCGGACTGTCGCTCGGGCGACCATCGTCGCTTCGAAGACGCTCGAAGACGGGACAGGGGTACTCGGCACTCCCCGCCCCTCTTCGTGCTGCCATAGCCTGGTCGAAGATGTCTCCGGCGGCGCCTTCGCCTGCACGCTTGTCATCGGGCATACCCGATTGCACTGCGCCATATCCGTCGAAAGTGTGAGCACCCGCGATATCGCCTTCGACCCGGTCGCTGGCGAGCTTCGTGTGCCGCTCCTTCTCCGAGCCGATCCACTTGACGGTTTTGATCACGAGCGGGTCATTTCCGAGCTCGATGAGTTTCGCGTTGGTGCTGACGGAAGTCGAAAGCGCATCGTGCGCCCCCGGGATCGCCGTCCCGTTCAGCGATCTCAGTGCGCCACGGAACTCAGCCTGGACGATAGGGAGATCATTTCCGCCATTCCAGCTGGCGGTAATCTCGTCGAACACGTCCGATCGTTCATGAAGTGGAGGGGGCTTTCCCTCCGGCGTGGTGGTAGCGTTCATCGGCTAACCTCCTCCTGTGCTGCCCGTTTACGCAAACGGGGCTCCGCATGGAGCCCCGAAAGCCTAGCTTAAAAGCAGCCTTGGAACAAGATTACCCAGTAGGCGGATCAGTAGGTTCGCGGCTTGGCCGTAAACTCTACACGATCACATTCCCGATGACATCGGCATTGCCTTCGGCTGTCGGTACCACCCGACGAGCGCGGCAGGGATTACCCAGTACCCAAGGAGAATGAGAGTAGACCAATTGGCGATGAAGGGCCAGAAGTTGGGAAGGACGCCCGCAACCGCAGAGAAGGAGCCGGTTTGTGCCAACACACCCGCCACTCCTGTCACAAATGCCGTCGCAATTGCCACGATGAATGCGATAACACCAAAGATGGCGCCGCTCTTTATGCTACGCGGTGCGCCGTTCATGTACCACCATGTCAGTCCCGCAACCACGATTGCCGCAAGAACGACGAACGCGATGTACTGCGTTGTGAAGATACCCCCGGCAGCCGATGGAGCGATGAGGGCGACAATCGCTGCAACAACCGTATTAATCAAATAATTCCCGAGAAATCCCATCAGAAACGATCGTTCAATGTTCATAATAATTGCAAATTATATGCGGCACTATGGCTAATACGCCCAGTATACTACACCTGCGCCTGTGCAAATCGTTTTTCCACAACACTCCAATTAAGGTTCTTGAAGAAGGCGTCTATATATTTCGCCTTGCCCTGTGCCCCGTAATCAAGGAGAAAGGCGTGTTCCCACACATCGAGCGCGAGAATGACGGGAAGCGTGACGAAATGCCCTTGATGCTGCTCGCCGGAGAATCCGGTCAGCAGCTCTTTCGCTTCTGGATCAAAGTAGAGCATTGCCCAACCCGGACCGCGCATATTTCCGATCATTGCCACGACCTTCTCACAGGTATACGGCTTGTATGTTGTCTCAAGTGCCTTCGCGAGCGGGCTGCTTGGACCCATCGGCTTTGTTCCACCCTCGAATTGCGCAAAGTAATATTCATGCAAGCGCATACCATCGAATTCAAAGGAGCGTCGTCGCACAAGTTCCGAAATGGCATGCGCGTATTTGACCGAGTCACTCATCGCTAATTCTGCGATTTGTTGGGAAATGGCGTTGAGATTTTTCACATACCCTTCGTAGAGGCCAATATGTTCCTCGACCAACTTCTCCGAGATCCCGTCGAGCTTCGGGAGATCGAATTTTCTTGCTTCGTATACGTGCATGCGGGCAGTATACCATCGCTGGCGTGGAGTATCAGCCGCCACTTCTCTGCACAACCCCAATCTGGCATTTTATGGAAGTCAGGTGCATGATGCCGCGTAGGCAGTTCGCCCCATGGCGGGGTTGTGACGTGCCAATGGGAGGGAAGCATGGTCCGGAGAAGGCTTTTTCGGATAGTTGCAGTGTTATGCGTCGCCTCTATCGCCCTGTTCGTCGCAGAGCCGAGCGGCAAGGCTGATGGCAAGAAATCTCGTACGCTCACGGTATATGACAAATTTGTCAGCCAGTCGTACCCGCCTTTTGAGGTGGAACGGTGCGGTTCGATAGCAAAGGCGATGTTCGAAGCGCTCGGACGGAAGACCCATGAAGGTGTTATTCATGCGGGCATTCTGCTCAGGCGTCTCAGGGTCAGCAAGTGCGTCAACCAACACTTCAGCGTCTCGGTCGTGTTTAAAGAGGGGAATCCGACGTGTATCACGACGGGTGCCAATATTCCGGTTGCGCCGGTGGATGTTCACGGACTTCGCGGGGCCCTCGCGCTTTTGAAAGTCAAGAACTTTCTTTACTGGTATGACAGGAGGTGCGACAACTGGGATATCATGATCAAAAACATGGCGGGTGAGGTGCGGAAGCGTCTCGATGTTCTAAAGCCCCGCGGGACCATCGTTGATCTGAGGGATAATCTCGGCGGCTTCCTCAGTCCGGTCGGGCATCTACTGGGCAACACGTATTCGCCCGAGCGGTGGACGACGATCGCGGTCATAGACTACAGGGAGGGCGGGTCCGTCCGGTTCAGCACGCCCGCTGTCGGGGGCTACCCATGCCCTCTGGGAATGCTCGTCAATCGGAATACCGCCTCAGCTGCCGAGATGATGGCAATGGCGATCCGCGCGTGGTGCCCGAACGTTCTCACGCTCGGGGAGCGTACGTACGGAAAGGGGACTATCCTCAACTCGATCTCTGGCGATTCATTCGAGGTCACGTTCACCTCCGGAGAATTCTTCGCCGAAACAACGGCAGGGCGTATCAAAATAAATGGCGTTGGCGTGCCGATCGATGTTCCCGTGAGCGGAACGACCTTCACTGAACGGTTCGTCGGTGCGACTGAGGAGGGCGAACGCTCGCTTCTTGACGAACTGGTGAACGCCTCCGTTGCAACACGAAGGCTTGAGAATCCGGTGGTCCGTGGTGCCGCAATGCGGCGAATGCTCCTGAAGACCTTTTCTCCAGCACATTGATTGTGTTGGAGGGGGCGCGGCGGTCACACGATCCGCCGCGCCCCTTTCCTTGTACGCTATACTTTTTCCATGCGTCGGAGCGTACAGATAAAAGGCATTGTTATCCTTATTCTCTTTGCCGTTACGCTCTGTATCGGATATGTATTGGCGAAAGGAGAGAGGCGCGGCCTGCTCACCATCTCGTTCCTCGATGTTGGTCAGGGCGATTCGATATTTATCGATACGCCGAGCGGGCGGCAGGTGCTTATCGATGGCGGGCCCAATTCTGGCGTGTTACGCAAGCTTGCACGGGTGAGCCCCTGGTACGATCGTTCAATAGACGTGATCATCCCGACGCATCCTGATGCCGATCACATCGGCGGTCTTATAGATGTTCTTGATCGCTACAAAGTATCGACGATCGTTCGCTCAAGCGTGGAAGGAGATACCAAGACGTCTCAAGTGCTCATCGACGCGATTAGGCAAGAGGGCGCGCAGCAGATCACCGCGAAGCGAGGGCAGATCATCGATCTGGGAAAAGGGGTGTACCTTGAGATCTTATTTCCCGACCGCAACGTTGCGCACATAGAAACGAATACCGGCTGCATCGTCGCACGTCTCGTCTTTGGCGACACAGCATTCATGCTTTCATGTGATGCTCCGCAGAACATCGAGAACTATCTCGTGTCACTTGGTGGTGCCGCGCTCAGGTCAAATGTATTGAAAGCAGGTCATCACGGCTCAAAAACATCTTCGGCACTCGCGTTCATCGGATCTGTGGACCCGCAATTTGCCGTGTACTCACGCGGATGCAAAAACAAATACGGCCATCCTGCGCCGGAAACGACCGCACGTTTCGAGCAATTCAACATCCCGATCCTCGACACGTGCAACGAGGGTACGATAACCTTCGTGTCGGACGGACGAACGGCGTGGAGGCGTTAGACCAAGCCAGCCTTTTTCAAGGTCAAAAACGCGCCGCGCTTTTTCATGGTTTTGAGACCTTTTGCGGAAACTCGAATGGTTACCTTTTTGCCGAGCTCAGGAATAAAAAGGGTCTTTGTCTGGAGGTTGACCTGACGGCGGCGCTTGCCGGTCGGGTTGTATTTGGTCGCACGCGTGCGGTTAGAGTACCCGCCGCCTACCTGCGAGTGTTTACCGGTTATTTCACAGACTCTTGCCATATCGCGGCCATACTACACGCATGGAGGCAAGCATGCAACACAGTATACTTCCTGTATGTCAGTAGAAGGAGGCAACGGCAACGAAAAGAAAAAGAACCCGTGGAGTATTGGCGCCGAGAACGACGCGAAATTGCGGGCCGAAGATGCCAATAAGCGACCGGAAATCCAACGGGCGCCGGAGGACAGGACCCGTTTTTTCGAGACGTTGCGTGACAGCGGCGGTACGCTCGAAGAAACCTATTCACTGACCGCGCTTGGATCCATAGGCAGAGCTATCTCACGTAGGTTCACTGGTGGTAGTGAGAAGGCGAACGCGCCAGTCAGCTTGCTGAGCTTCGCGGCTCTGGGGCGGGAGAACAAGTGGACGACGGATTCTGCGCGTGAAGCCGCGGTGTGGATCAACGACCTCTTTCCCGAAGTCGAGTTCACATTTTTTGAAGATCGTAACGCCAATACGTTCATGTATCGGGCCCGCATCTCCTCATCGGGTGTACAAGAATAGCCGTGGTAGCATGATCCGATGGAACTCATCGACACCGTATTTCTCATCGCCATCATTGCGTTTTCCGCCATCATCCACGAGGTGATGCACGGCGTGGCTGCCGACAAATTGGGAGACCCGACCGCGCGCTACGCGGGGCGTCTCACCCTAAATCCGATACCGCATATCGACATGTTCGGTTCGATCATTCTGCCGACCATCCTTGCGATCTCGAATTCGCCGATCTTCTTTGCGTGGGCGAAGCCCGTGCCCTACAACCTGTATAATTTGCGGCCCGGCAGATTCTCGGAGGCGATCGTTGCCGGTGCGGGGCCGTTTTCCAACCTTGTTATCGCATTGATCGGGGGGCTCATGATCCGTCTGAACATCGTAAGTCCGATAAACGACATCGTATTCCTCATTGTCGTGACGAACGTCATGCTCTGCATCTTCAACCTCATCCCCGTGCCACCCCTCGACGGCTCGAAGGTGTTCGAAGCGCTCCTACCGCGTTCGCTTGCATACGGATATTCGAACTGGCGCGCGCGGATGGAGACGAATCCTCTCCTTGGCATGGGCGCGATCCTCCTTCTCGTGCTCCTTCTCGGTAGTTCGTTGGGTGCGTTTATCTATGCATTGGCGAATGCCATTGCGGGAATGTAGGTTGGAATCTTGCAATTAACGGCTCACCATAGTACATTGCTCGGACTCCCTCAGGGAGTTTTAATTTGCGATGTCTACAATAAATCAACTTACGCGCAAGGGTCGTCAGAAGAAGACGTGGCGCACAAAGACCATCGCGCTTTCGCGCGGGTTCAACACGCTTAAAAATCGCCCCTCCTTCTATCCGGCACCCTTCAAGCGCGGCGTCTGCACGCGTGTCACCACAAAGACGCCCCGCAAACCGAACTCCGCCATCCGTAAGATCGCCCGCGTACGCCTCACCAACGGCATGGAAGTCACCGCCTACA
>ERZ1292629.1625-Hain-H43-01um-R1-1625-length-21147-cov-6_pt1 | contig 21147 bp, 25 predicted proteins | sample MGYA00564399_ERZ1292629 | MGnify/ENA primary metagenome ERZ1292629 (study PRJEB36523, sample SAMEA6512636) | groundwater metagenome | collected 2019-01-08 | study: AquaDiva: Metagenomics assemblies of 32 groundwater samples | reverse complement strand
CAAGCAACGCGTAATCACCAAATCGTTTTCCAATAAGCTGTAAGCCTACCGGCAAGCCGTTTACCTTCCCCACTGGCAACGAAAGCGCGGGGAGTCCTGCAAGATTTACTGGAACCGTATAAATATCCTCGAGATACATTGACATAGGGTCAGCTGTTTTTTCACCAAATCGAAATGCAGTACTCGGAGTTGTTGGTGTAGCAATCACATCAACACTTGCAAACGCCCGTTCAAAGTCGTGTTCAATGAGTGTGCGTACTTTTTGCGCCTGCAAATAATATGCGTCGTAATACCCATGTGATAATACATACGTACCGATCGCAATGCGACGCTTTACTTCTGTGCCAAAGCCAGCCGAACGAGTACGTGTATATACATCAAACAGTGAATCGGCATCAGCGTGCGCGCCGTATCGCATACCATCAAACCGCGCGAGATTACTTGAAACTTCGGCAGGCATTATCACGTAATAGCACGCGAGAGCATATGACGAATTCGGCAACGATATATTTTCAAATCGAATCCGCGGGCTTGCTCCGACGGCACCGTCGGAGCTGGCGGACGCGCCTTCAACTTTTTTAAACGAATCACGAATCACCTGCTCAACATTCTTATCAAGCCCCGCTGAAAAAAATTCTCGCGGTATGCCAACAACAATTTCTTTTTTATTTTCGTTTTTTTCTTGAATATCGATTGTTGTTGAGTCAAGTCCATCACTCCCCTCGATCGCGCGAAAAACAATTTCGGCGTCTGCGACTAAATGTGCAAACGTACCAATCTGATCAAGGCTTGATGCCATCGCAATAAGACCTGAGCGAGATACACGCCCATAACTTGGCTTGAACCCTACAACCCCACAAAACGCAGCGGGTTGTCGTATAGAGCCTCCTGTGTCTGAACCAAGCGCAACGGGAGCCATGCCCGAGGCAACCGCCGCGGCCGAACCACCCGATGACCCTCCCGCAACACGTGCCGTATCGTGAGGATTTTTTGTAGGTCCGTAGGCAGAATTTTCTGTAGAACCGCCCATAGCAAATTCGTCGAGATTCGTTTTGCCCAAAAAAACAGCCCCTGCGTTTTTAAGTTTAGAAATTACATACGCATCATACGAGGCTCTATAATTATCTAGAATTTTTGATGCGGCTGTAGTCCGTCTACCCTTTATCATAATGTTGTCTTTTATAGCAATCGGAATCCCTGCCAACATACCGAGCTCTTCTCCACCCGCAATTTGTTTATCAATCCGATCGGCTTCCAAAATCGCGCGTTCGCGGTACACATCTAAAAACGCGTGGATCTCTGGATCTTTTTCAGCAATTATTTTTAAATACGAACTTGCTAATTCGTGTGCAGAAATTTCTTTTTTTAAAAGCTTTGCATGAGTCTTTTCAATTCCTTCGTGCATCATACATTTTCTCCAAATACTTTTCTTGTCTTTAAGTAACCATCTTTTGTATCTGGCAGTTGACTTATAATAGCTTCTTGGATTTCTTCGTTTACATCTTTACTTTCATCGATACGATTCATGTTTGCCGCAGGCGCCATCGAAAGCATTGGCGATACATGCGCAACATCAGCGCGAGAAAGCTCTGCGACATATGCCAAAATTGAATCAATTTCACTTGGAAATCGCTCGAGCTCTTGGCTCGTTACTTCAATACGCGCGAGGCGAAAAAGCTTTTCTATATCTGCCTTATCCATAGAAACTACTATACCCCGACGTTCATTATGAATCAATCAGAATCGGGGTAGAGACGACTATTGCAGTAAGTTCAAAAATTCTTTCTCGCTCAAAATACGCACACCGAGACGCTCGGCACGCACATATTTTGATCCGGGAGAAGCTCCTACCACCACATAACTTATATTTTTTGAAACAGATTCTGATGTCACACCACCCATATCCCGAACTCGTGCTTTTGCATCATCACGACTCATTGTCTCAAGTTCCCCCGTAAATACAAACGATAACCCTGTAAACTTCCCCGGTTTTTTCTTTTTTTCGTGAGAGACTATAACACCAACCCATTGTAGTTTACTTATGTATTTAATCGCATGCGCATCATGAAAATAATTATAAACACTTGATGCAACTATGTCGCCGATATTGCGCACCTCGAGAATTTGGTCTTGAGTTGCTTTCATAATATGTTCGAGAGAGCCAAAATAACTTGCTAGGTCTCGAGCAGTCTCTTCACCCACATGTAAAATCGAGAGCGCTACAATAAACCGCGGGAGCGATATTTTTTTTGATTTACTAATTGCTTCAATAATATTTTTTGCTGACTTCTCTCCAAATCGCTCAAGTACCGCAATATCGCCCTCTTTCAATTCAAATATGTCTGCGGCGTCTTGAATAAGTCCCTGATCGAGCAACACATCGATTGTCTGTGGTCCAAGGCCATCAATATCAAATGCGTGCTTGCTCACAAAGTGATAGACTACCTCTTGTTTAAGGCGTGGGCATTTTTTGTTTACACAGCGTGCAATAATACCTTTGCCATCGCGCACCACACGCTCCTCGCATACCGGACATTTTAACGGCATATGAAATGCTCGCTCATGGCCCGTTCGCAAATCAACCAAAACTTTTTTTACATCAGGGATTACATCACCTGCGCGCCCCACCACAACACTATCGCCGATGCGTATGCCAAGACGTTTAATTTCATCTTCATTGTGAAGTGTCGCACGGCTAATTGTGACACCACCCACGCGAACTGGCTCAAGATACGCCACAGGCGTGAGCACGCCCGTACGGCCAACCTGAATAACAATATTTTCTACTTTTGTAACGGCCTCAAGTGGGGCAAATTTGTACGCAATGGCGCCGCGCGGAGCTTTGCCAATCACGCCGAGTTGTTTAAATACCGCGTTGTTGTTTATCGCGACAACAACGCCATCGATTTCATATAAAAATTTTTCACGCACACTTTCAATTTTTTTATGAAAATGAAAAACATCATTGAGAGTTTTACAAACAGACGCATACGGATCTGTTTTAAAACCAAGGCTTTTTAGTATCTCATGTTCTTCGCTGTGGCACTCTTGCCCCGCTTCGCCGAATCGAGGCGAGCCCGCTTCCACTATCAAGTCATACGCCAAAAATTCGGGCTTGCGTGCTGACACAATGCTTGGGTCGAGTTGCCGCAACGAGCCTGCCGCAAGATTGCGCGCATTTGCATATATTTTTTCACCCTTTTTTTGTTGTTCATGATTAATGGCCTTAAGCCCAGCTTTTGAAATAAGCGCCTCGCCTCGCACTTCAACTCGTGATTGCGCTAAAACTTTGCGTGCCAATGCAGACACTTCGGTACCATGCAACTCAAGCTTCAGCGGAATTGATTCAATGGTTTTAATATTTGCCGTAATATCTTCACCAACATATCCATCGCCACGCGTAGAGGCGCGGACTAAAATGCCGCCTTGATATTCAAGAGAAATCGCAAGACCATCGAGCTTCAACTCGGCAAAATATTCATGACGTCCTGCCTGCCTCAAAGCAAGGCGAGCCGGCAAAAGTTTTTTTAAACGCACCTCCCAGTCTCGCATGTCATTTTCTGAAAATGCATCTTCGAGCGAGAGCATCCGTGGCTCGTGGGTTACTTTTTTGAATCGTGCGAGCGCCTTACCCTCTACTCGTTGGGTTGGTGAATCAGGCGTGATGAGCGCTGGATATTGGTCTTCGAGTTTTTTTAGTTCATATTTGAGCGCATCGAGTGCCACTTCGGAAATTTCGAGCTTATTTTCAACATGATACTGGTAGCGATATTTATTAATAAGATCGCGAAGACGCGCTACGCGGTCTCGAATATTTTTAGGAATCATTGAGGGCAATACGACACATCAGCAGAATCGCAGATTTCGATCGAACGCGTAACAGTCGGATTAACGCACGAATCATCCCCACGAGCAGTTACAACTGAAATTTCACTATCACCCAAATCCGGCGTTCCAGAATTACCAGATGAATCTGCATTATCATCGTATAAATAAGTCTCAATCACAACAGGGCTGGCGCACAATGGAGTAACGCCTCCCGTGTTAATATTAAAAGAAAACCTACGACATGCAACAGGGTCAAATGTCAAACCTAGAGAAGAATGCATGGCATTGCATTGTATGCTCCCAAGTGCCGCAGGAGGGTCAGAAAAAGGAGGATCAATAGACGTTCCAGGGTCAATGCCGATTTTAATGGCAACCCCACCACAATTAATTTCACAATTCGAGTCTCCAACGCACGGTTGCATCGCATCCCAAAAACCCACAGCTCTTGCCGTGCTGCCTTTTTTCAAATAGTACATAACGCATTCTTTTGCGGCATCAGCTGAATAAAACGCCTTGTATGACTGGCGCGCCGCTTTATTGATTTGCAATTGGGTAAAAATAATATGGAAAATGCCAAGCGACACCGCCATTGCTGATGTCGTAATCAAAATCGCGAGAAGAAGGGTTATCCCACGTTGTGAAATTTTGTATCTCATAAAGCAAAAAGCAATCTATCCAGTTGAAGTTGCGAAACAGATGTTTCGACATCCAAAACAGTGCTCAAACTGTTGATGCCTGGGGTTTGAGCTCGTATAACAATCATAACTCGTGGCTGTATGTATTCACCGACCGAGACTTCACCAAATACACGGAATTTCAAATTCACAATCTGCACTTCCTTTGCGGTCACAGGAAAAAACGAACCGGCCGCCCCAGCGCTTGTTGACTTTAGAATACACGAAATAGGAGATGAGCCACCACATAAGGGTGCCGAAGTACTAATAATGTATACAATGTCTTGACCTCTCGAATTTCTAAACTGAAAACACCCTTCTAGCGGTCCTGCGTATTGACCTTTACAATAATTTACCGTTGCAAATGCTGGACATACTTCGCCTGGATTTGTAGATGTATCCTGATAACAAAATCCTGTGCGAGCTTCCCTCGCGATAGTTTCAAGAGTAAAGCGAACATTGTCTTGATTAGTTTGTATATAAAACGCTTTTTTTCCTGCTTTGGAAATTGCAAGCAATGCACCAATAGCAATCGTAGCAACAACCGCGAAAAGGCCTACCGCCACAATAAGCTCGAGCAGACTGAAACCCTGATAGTGCATTTTTTTATATACTGCTTTATTTAATGCCCGCATACTATTCTAACCAAGGAGTAAGCTGCGAATTGACTGTATACGACATAGTACCAAATCTTCGATTCCAAGAAACAACTGAACGCACCACCCAGTCATGCACGGGATATACGGGAATTGTTGTTCTATTTGCAATATTACTGGGAGTTATAAAAAGGCGCGTATCAAATTTAGTAACAATTCCGGTATCATACTGGTAAAAACCGTCCGAGTCTTTTTTTAAAAAATTACACTCACGACCCGAAGCAACCGTATTTAAGCACGGGGTTAAACCAGTCGCCGATCTTAAAGTCAGAGCTAGTAGATTCGTAAACCGACACCCTATATTCAGGTCTTGACAAGCTGCGGGGGGGTTAAACGCTTGATTTGCATCACAACTAGGTGGAAAACATGGTCCACTGCTCTGCATCATTAAGAAATCCGTATCGCGCATATTACGGAGCAACTCAACCCCCTCCTGCGCGATATTAGCCGCAACAAGCTCATCTTTAAAAACGGATGCCGCAGACAAACTCTGGTTTGCAAGCGTCATTGCCCCCACAACACCAGTCAAAAAAACATAAATAGCAACAATCGACTCAAGTAGAGTAAAACTCCGAGAGCGATTTATTGAGTTATAGAAATTTGCCCTGTGCGCCATACGATTATTTTACGCTTTTCAACGTTATCTTGCGACCATATATTTATAGTAAACGGTCCGTATTCATTACAAACACCCCCAATATTATCCAACACATCTGTTCTAGGATCAGGACGCCGATACATGACAACCATTTTATTTGTTATGGTACAACCAGTAACAACTGGGGCTGCAAATGATTGAATATACACGCCCCCCTGAAGATTATATTTAATCAGACATTCGCCAATACAAGAAGCCCCGGGAATATACCTATTATCTGAAGTTGAATCAGTAAAAAGCACAAAAGATTTTTTTTCAGCAGCTGTAGTAGACATATAAATCCCGTAATTATTATTTGGCGTACCATTAACAATACTTATTGCTACAGCGCGCGATTGGGCCTCGCGTAATGCAAGCGCAAGTTCACGCGTAGCATTATCGACGGCTATAACTTGTCTAAATTTAGGAAAATTTGCAAAAATAGTCACTGATATAAATATAATAACCGAAATACTGACAACTAACTCAACAAGTGTAAAACCTTCTTCCCGCCTCATATGACAGTGACATGATTATAATACCAAGGTACGAAATTGCCTACGATTAAAACAAACGCAACAAAGGTACCAAGCGCCAGAAACGGTGCAAACGGCACTTCGGTCTTGCCGGTATAGGAGCCAAGCGCGAGCATCGCAATACCAAAAATTGAACCAAGCCAAAACGCAAGCACAATACCAAAGATCACGCCAGGGTAACCAAGAAACAAGCCGAGAGAAAGTGCGAGCTTTGCATCGCCAAAACCCATCCACATGCCACGCGATAAAAACCAAATGCTCGCAAAAAATAAAAACGCGCAAACCGCACCAATGATATCGTAGAGAACCGTCGAACTAGTAGTCATTGACAAAATGCGCGAGAATACCGGCTCTGCACCCTCATACACCCTTTGATACGCATCGATTCCTTCAAACAAAACCGCTACCACAAAAAGTGCGAGGCTTAATTGGTCGGGTATAATCTTGTGGCGAATATCGTATACGGAGATTGCAATAAGGATAGAAAAAAATGCAAGGATCGCCAAAAACTCAAGCACAAATGGTGTTGAAACAATTTTAAACTCCGTACCCAGCATTACCCAGCCCGTAATTGTAAATACTATTGCCGTTGCGAGCTCTACAATTGGATATTGAGCAGAAATCTTACTACCGCAATATCGGCATCGCCCGCGCACCACCATGTAACTTGCGAGGGGCACAAGATCAACCCAGCTTAATTTTTTTAGACATGAAAAACAGCGTGACCGCCCGCGTAAATTCTCGCCAGTATTAAACCGCAACACCAGCACATTGAGAAAACTCCCAATTGCAAGCCCGAAGAAAAAAAGAAACGCCAACATCATATGCCTTACATTATAGCATATTTAATGGCCGAGAAACATAATCCTATCGTGGAGGAATAATATCAAGATCTTTACAGATCTTTTTGACTAAAAAATCATCGACCTCAGTATGCCGCGGCACTGTTGATGTACGTTCTGTTGTTGGGTTGTAAAATACTGAATGCCGTTTACCCTCGCGCAATAAAAAAACAGCGCTGATTATATAAATAACGCACAAAACGGATACGCTTCATACTGTTACCTATGCTGGCATTGCCACTCGTAAAAGTTCCCGCTTTGAGTTTTTTGCTTTCGCGCTTGAAAGAATGCGATTTGTTTCAAGTACCAAAAAAAGTGCTTCTTTGAGATTCTCTCGTGCTTCTCGCAACGTACGGCCTTGGGTATTCACGCCAGGGATTTCTTCAATCCACGCAGAAAACCAACGCCTATTTTTTTGATATATAGCTGTAAACTCTCTTTTGATCATAGATTTAGTATAACGTAGCATGCGAAAAAAATCCAACCGCGGTATTATTTTCCACTTTTAATATTAAGTTTCTTTTCAAGGAGAGTAATACGTGCGAGCGCATCTTCAAACTCATCGCGATATATAAAGTGGCGCCTGATTTCAGCAGTGTCGTGTTCGACAACCCCAAGCCGAGTGTCTATATGCTCTAGCTTAAACTCAATCGATTCGAAACGCCTGTCAACTTGTTCAAAGCGTTTATTAACTTGTTCAAAGCGTTTATCAACACTTTCAAACCCCTTTGCGACAATACGCGCGAGATTTTCAACTTCGCTGTGCACCGCTTGACGTACAACGATTTTTATATTTTTTATGGATACCGAATCTTTTTTTATACCTACCATAACGTATACCTTAACAATTTCTCAAAATACAATCAAGCTTTTCGGCTTTGCAGCTTTGTAACACCAGCACAATGAGAAAACTCCCAATTGCGAGGCCAAAGAGAAATAGAAATGCGAGGGTCATGACTCTTTCATTTTAGCATATTTTAAATACGATCTACATGCCCAAGTATAAATAGGTTTCCATGTAATCAGAGTAACGAAATAAATTCTTCTGGCGATAATTTTATCTCCCGTAACACCTGCCGCAAAAGACCACGCCCAATATCATCCCCACCGTGACGTGACACAAGCGTAGTGCGACCATTTGGATGCTGGAAAAAAGCATGAGACCCACTCTGACGAATCTGCCGAAACCCTAATTGATATAAAACGCGCGCGAGATCGCGCGCTTTCAACATTGGAATTCGTGGGGACATAAAAAACTACACATTGACAACTTCCATGCCAACAAACATTGGTTCGTGGGCAAATTGCTTGATTTGCGCGCGATATCGTGGATTTGTTTTTGCCACAGAAAGACACAACTCTATGGCTTCTCGCACGTTTTTCAAAAGGTCGGGAAGGGTTTTTGCTTGAGTATAACACCCCGGTAATGCTGGTACGGTTGCCACAAAAAAACCATCTTCATCGCGTTCAATGAGTACTTTAAATTGTTTTTGAGCTCGCATATATTTAAGTATAACGCAGGATGCGCAAAAATCAAACCACAGACGCCATCCAAGGTCTCATCTTGGATCTATTCAGAAAACCCCCAATTGCAAGCCCGAAGAGAAAAAGAAATGCGAGGGTCATATTATTCAACCACAGCAAGAAACAGCCGAGGCGATACAATCGGAATATTTTGAAAATTGTTTAAAGCTAAAAGCAGACCGTCACCTGTTATAATATACGAAACTTTAGCGGCTAAGCCTGCAGCAAGAATAAAATTATCAGGCTCATCGGTAACTACATGAGTAATTTTTGGCGGATCAGCAAATATCAAACTTTTGGATATGAGTGCTTCGATAATCTGTTGAGCGGTTATATCAGCGGTATGAAACGCGTTCTGAAATTTTTCATATTGTAATACATTTTGAAACTCTTTAAATGTTGTCATAATAAAACATGGAGTGATAACTCCCTGTTTTATCATAGTTTCAAACCTACCGAGCTGTTTCTGAAAAAGCAATGAAGAGATTAGAATATTTGTATCAAGTACGACTCGCATATGTTTTCCGCCTGGCTTGCTTTATGGCAGCACGAACATCACCGAACGAAATAAGCTTTCCCAACTTTCTTAACCTTGACTCTAATGTAGCAAGCGTGGCGGGCATAACAGGCTTAATATATAAGCCATCTTTACTCTGCACAAACACTACCTCATCGGTACCCCATTTTTCTTGAAGCCCTTTTGGTAAGGTAATCTTCCCTTTCCTAATTTTTGTGACGATAGACTGGTTCATGGTATATAGTATATCTCACCGAAGGTAAAAATCAAACCGCAGGTGCCCTCCAAGGTCTCACCTTGGATTTTACACCTTGGCATTCCTCTTTTCTGTTATAAAAAACTCCTAACTGCACGCCCGAAGAGAAAAAGAAATGCGAGGGTCATATTAAATTAAATATCCAACCGTACACTACGGTGCGATATCATAACAACCATCGTCAGTTGTCGGAAGGATTGATTCAGTAGCATTACAAGCGACAGAAAACCCCTCAAAGTCACGCGCAGTTGGAACAGGAGCACCCTTATACAAATCTCTATCGGACTTCAGTACATCAGGACCGCCAGGTAAACCATTTTCCAACAGAGCACCAAGATGATAAAAAAAACATTTCCCTGTAGCCAGTACGCAGTCGGCTGGGCTTGCCGAATTAATCTGAAGCGCATTATAAGGATAGTTAGTACCTCGTGGATCTTTCGACACAACGGCGATATATTTCCCTGTAATCGAGCCACTTGTAGCATAAATATCGTCTGGATATTCTTGATTGTCGGTATAATACAATTCCAATGCGCTACGAATCTCGCGGATATCGCTCACTCTACGAGTATCACGTGACTTAATACGCGCAGAGTTCAAACTTGCAAGCACGATAGACACGAGCAGACCGATGATTGACACAACCACTAAAAGCTCAACGAGAGTAAAAGCAAACTTCATTTTTGTCTGGATTCTCATGCGTTAATAGTAGCAAAAGTGGCTACCCCTGCCCATAGGATAAGTGCATAACTCCCGCTATTTTTTTATGCAAAATTGCTCGTATTGTTTTAAGCCATTTTTAAAAAAAAGATACTTTCCGAGAGCCTGCAAGATCCCTAAACCATATCGGATACTACGCGAAAGACCTATCATCGAAGCTCCGGGGAAATATCTTGTCTGAATGGGCACTTCTGACACACGAAAATTGCCCACTCTAAGCTGAATAATAATTTCTGTATCAAATACAAAATCATCAGAATTTCGCTCAAATGGCACAGCTTCCAAAACTTTCCTACTGTACGCTCGAAATCCTGAATGATATTCGCTCAAGTGAAGCCCTAAAACAAAGTTTTCAATCCCTGTTAACAATATATTTGCAATAAATTTCCAGTATGGCATACCTCCTGTGAGTGCATTTTGTTTTACCATCATGCGCGAGCCAAAAACTGCATCGGCTCGACCCTCTATAATCGGCTTAATAAGCTGCGGGATCGCTTTTGGGTCATATTGATGATCAGGATGCACCATAACAACGATATCAGCACCTAACGCAAGCGCCTCTTTATAACATGTCTTTTGGTTGCCCCCATAACCCTTATTTTTTTGATGAACAAAAGTCTTAATTCCAAGCCTTCGCGCAACCTCAACTGTGTTATCACGACTTGCATCGTCAACTAAAATAATATCGTTCACCCATCCTCTTGGTATATCATTAAGCGTTCGCTCAAGTGTTTTTGCAGCGTTGTAGGCTGGCAGTACTGCTATGATATGATGTGTATGAATATTTTTATTAGTCATAAAATTAACTTCATCTCAATGCTTAACTCCTTTGTGCGATTATCACCATCTCATCACCGGGATTTACTGGGACAGAAATATGCCGACTAAACCAAGTCGGGATGATATAACTTATGATCCTACTCAATAGACTGCTATATGTTGAAATACGATCGATTATTAATCGCAAACTTCGATACCTACCGATAGAGTCATAGTGTAGAACTTTAAACCCAACCTCGGCGAGTAACCTACTAATTGTATTTCGATCAAAATATGTTAAATGCTCAATTGGCTTCATGTGCAACCAGCGGGATCCACTAACACGCGCTATTAAAGATTTGATATCTGGCGTTGAAATAAAAAGCAACCCTCCGGTCTCAAGTAGCTTGTATGCTTCCGCCAAGACTTGGCGCGGATGAGAAAAATGTTCGATAGCATCATTCATTACAATGACATTAAAAAGTTGATTTTCTAAATCATGGTGAGGAAATGCACCAGCAGTTACCTTAAGATCAATTTTACTACATTGCTCAACTGAAGCTGTATTGATATCGACCCCAAAGACAGCCCAACCGCGCTCCTTCGCAACTGACATAAAAATCCCTGGCCCGCAGCCAATGTCAAGCAACCGCCCAGGATTACAATAACGCTCGATCAGATTTAGACGCCTGATAAAGCTCTTCTTGTCTTCTTCTGCTGTAGATAGGTAGTACTCAGTCTTTGATATGACATCTGAATTATATAATCTTTTCAATGCATCTTTTGACAAGCGTGGATTTACAAAAACGAGATTACATATCGAACAACAAACAATATGAAAGCCTTGTTTTTGAAAAAGTTCTCTATTCTTATCATTGCCACATACAGGACAGCGAATTAATAATAATTCAGACAACATACTGTTATTCATTTCTCAACAAATTTTAATGAAAGTAGTTTAAAAGCAATTTCAAAAACCTCAGTAGGCAAGATTTGTTGCATACATATGTTGTTTTTACACGGACTATTTCGGTGGTTAAATGCAGTAAGACAGGGGCTACAAGCGAGACCTTTAAATAAGTTTATCTTGTTCTTCCCTAAGGGTCCGTATAGTTGCGGCGTCTCTGGTCCAAATAATGTAATACTTGGGATCTCAGTTAAACTAGCAAAATGAGCAGGACCACTATCATTAGTTACGAGCAGGCTACTTTGATGAAAAAGCTGGACTAAATCGAGAATTGTCCGAGTGCACCCGACAAAACTGACGCAACGCTTATCGTCAACCTTTTTGATAATTTCATGAGCGCTTTCCATGGCACTTTCAATCCCCACCAACACCACAATGACTCTAGAATCCCAATTAAGCAACAGCCGTGCAAGCTCAGCAAAATGCCCAGTAGGCCAAGAACGAATTGGTAATAGTTCCCCAGCATCATGATTAAAAAGTACTAATATTGGTTGCTGTGAGAGATCAACAAACTTGCCAAGCTCGTTTCGCATATAGTCGTATTCCGTATGACTTACAGGCACGCGGCAAGTCATTGGCAAAAGAGGAATTGCACGCTTAACCATTGGAACATCCGTCGGATCTTCTTCCAACGATTCAACAAGTGCCATGAAGTTCTGAGACATGTGATAGTAGGGATTATACTGCACCCTGTGTGTGAGGTGATCGCCACGATAGAGCCCCTCCGCAAAAAAATTATAAAAACCAACTCGCGTTCCAGCGCATGAGATTAAACTCAGAATGGACGAAACACGCGTAAAAAGCTCAAGATCGATTGCTGTGTCAATGCCACGAGCACGACAAAATAGCATAAAACGAAAACTATCGACCACAAGCGACGCGATGGAGTCATCTCGTATTGTAAATATATTGGCATCTTTGAATAAATTGAGCAGTCGTAAACCTTCTACATTTTTTTTAAAAATCACAAAACACGGAGGATGGCTTGGATTATCACTAGATACTCGCTGTATTGCTTGTGATGCCAGGATGGTGCTACCCATTTCAGATAACTCAATGAACAAAACGCAACGCTGCCCATCTAAATGGTGACAACGATACAACAATCTACCAAACAACCAATAAAACCAACTTAGAACAAAGCAAACTGGCTGTCCGATGATCTTGTCAATGCGACGCATGGTTGTAAGTTTCATAGCTCTTTCTGCTTGCTCCAAAGAAAAAAATGACAAGATGTCATAAAGAATGTTATCCTCAAGATACAAATTTAAGACTAACATAATAATTAAAAGAATGGAATTAAAACACAAAAAAATCTATTTTTATCTAGCAAGCTTTATCATTCTTTCAATTGTTATCATATTAAGAATAAGCAATCTTTTTGTTCCATTTGAACGAGATGAAGGTCTGTACGCCTATATCGCGCAAAGATTAAGCCTTGGAGATATCCCATATAAAGACGTCTTCGATTCAAAACCTCCAATGATTGATATACTTTATTGGATCGCTTTCCGTATATTCGGAGAAAGCGAATTGAGCGTCCGCATCTTTATGAATATTTATACATTCGCAGGTGCTTATGCGCTCTATCTCATTACAAAAAGAATATTTTCTTACCGAATAGGTTTATTAAGCGCAATAACATTTCTTATCGTCACAATGTCTCCGACAGTGTTTGGCCAATCAGCTAACACGGAAATTTTTATGGCGCTTCCTATTATTCTAGCAATATCTTTATTGTGGCGTGGATCAGAAACAAATAATCATCGGCTATTTTTTTTAGCAGGACTACTACTAGGCCTTGCCTACCTAACAAAACAGGTTGCCATTTTTTATATTGCAGGTTTTATACCTTTGATTTGTCTAACAATATGGCTTGAAAATAATAACTGGAAAAACCTCTTATTATATATTGGCGGGGCAATAATACCTTTTGGATTAAGTATCATAATATATTTTTTACTAGGCGCGCTACAACAATACTACGAGGACACTATATTGTTTAGTATCTCGTTCGCACAACAAATTCCTAATAACTTATTTATAATTTTACACACCTTAATCCCACCGCTATTCGGTATTATTAAGGAAAACATATTTCTCACCATATTTGCATTGGTTGGTCTACATAAATTAGTCACCGATACTAGAAACGCCCTAACTTCACAAAAAGGCGAGAAACTAGATTTTATCTCCGTATACCGAGAGAATAAAAGACAGCTCTATTTCTTTTTTTGGATACTAGCCGCTATCTTAGCCACATCCGGAGGTTACAGATATTATCCTCATTATTTTATATTCATCGTAACACCCTGTGCAGTCCTAGTAGCCATAGGCATCGATCAAATCATCGAGCAAACATATAAACTAAAATCGGATCGGTGGCATAAATTTATTTTTCTCTTCTTGATGATAATATTTGTCTCGCCATTTTTTATCTCTAAAGCATATTGGCTAGCTGCTCCCAATACAAGAGCCAGAATCCTTTATTCAAAATTTAATCCATTTTCTGAAGCGAGAATTATTTCAAGCCATATCAAAGAAAATACAAATCCTGCTGATAAAATTTTCATCATTGGATCTGAGCCTGAAATATTATTCTTATCTCAAAGACAAAGCGCATCAAAATATGCCATTATATATCCATTAACTGCGCCCAACAGCCTAACTACAACGAGACAAATCAAGGCCATGGAAGAATTAGTACAAAATAAACCAGCTTATATCATTATTATAAACTCCCAAACATCAATATTAAAAAATAAAAACACTCCCCCAGACTTCTTTCAATTCATAAAGAAATCACTTGATACCTCTTATATTTTAGATGGAATTATTATAATCGGTGATATATATAATGAAAATAGATACTTCTTAGGAAAGCTCGCCCTGAATACATTTTTTTCAAATAAAACACAATATCTAGAACCAAATGATTACACAATAGAATTATATAAACACAATTAAACTGACCAACTTTTGATAATGTATTAAAAAAAACCTCGTCGGCATCAATTTATTTAACTTTATCCTTATTAAGATCTCTCATCACCCTTTCAAATCCCAACACTGCGTCTGGGTTGGTTGGACTTTTATATAACGCCACTTGGTATGTAGCCAAAGCCTGTACATTATTGCCTTGTTTTTTATATAAGTCCGCAAGCCAAATATATGGTTCCATCCAAGAAATTTCTTTTTCATGTAATACCGGGTACAATAACGCCAGCGCCTCATCATATCGCCCCTGCAACATAAATACTCGAGCGCCTGTAATGTGATCAAGTCTTTGCTGTAGAAATTCTTCGCCCGCTTGGTCTATAAGCTTCTTCGCTCCAACTGTATCACCTTGCATTTTTTTCGCTATTAAGTAATAGAGTGGCGCATCGTAAAAAGCTGGCTCTTTTTGGGCTTTTACCAAATCAAATTTATCAGTGATACTTTTTGAGATCTCTTCGGTTTTTTTATAATTACCGACAGAAAAATAATATTTTGCCTCTAACATTTTAAGAGTGACGCTCTCTGGATAACGAGAGCGCCCTATAGTTAAATATATTCGCGCTCGACGAGTATCATTAAACCGCAACGTAGATCCTATTATCTGTGCGTACAAATCGATATAATTACCTCGGGGCAAGCCAGTAATATTTTGAGCTTGTCTTAATAAAACAAACGACTCCATATAATTCTCTTCCATCTCAAGTGCGCGAGCATAGTTTGTGAAATTTCTAAGATTATAGTAATCGACACGGAATGTACTTGCCAAAAGAGATTTTTGATCTTTCCAATTTGGTAGCCTCAAATATGTCATATGACTTAAGATGAGAAATAAAACAAAAAATATAGCGCTGCCAATTAGATGCTTTTTAAATTGGCCTATCGGTATTTTCTTTAAATAATAATACCCAAGACATATCATCGCGAAAATCATCCCTAATGAAGAAATATATAAAAAACGCTCATTGATAAATGTATAAATTGGCGTTACTACATTATTAACAGGGATGAGTCCCGCAAAAAACCAATATATACCGAGTGTTACCCCAGGAGCTTTTTTATAAAAGTATATTGCAACAAAAATACAAAAAATGATACTCGCCACACTCAAAAGAACCGTTGTTGAAATAAATTTTTCAACTTTGAACCACTCGTAATTAACCGTAAGTGGATGGGGCGCAAAAATCAGGCGTATGTAATACGCAAGCCCATGGATCATGGTTAAAACTGCTTCTTTTTTATTATCAAACCATCCACCACTTTGATCGAGCGGTACCCCTACAAAATGACGCATAAATAAATATGGAGCCATCGTAACAAAGTATACAATACTAATTTTTATATTCCTTTGCCATGGAAATTTTAAAAATATCATGATCCCCAATATTAAAAATGGTGTTACTATCAACTGCTCTTTAATAAAAGGTATTACCAATGCAAATAATAAAGACAGCCTTAAAAACCACTTCAGCCCGTACTCATGATACAAAACTAAAAGTATTAGTGACAAAAACAAAAAAGTACTCGCAAGAAGAGTACCTTGTTGAGAAATCCATGCAATCGCCTCAACGTTTACTGGGTGAACTAAAAAAAGAAGGCTACTTATAATCGCGATCACTTTATTGCGCAATAATAAATACAACAAGCAGCTCGCAAGCAATGTATTAATCGCATGTATTATAATACTAACTAAGTGATAATAAGCCGGATCAAATGCAAACCATTTAAATTCAATTGAATAAAATAAGGCACTTAATGGTCTATATACGTGCAAATTTGACCCTACCCATGCTAACCGAGGATATTGAAAAAAATCGACTGGATTTGTAACTCCGCCACGTACCGCTCTATTCCCAACTAAAAAAGAGAAGTCATCATATACATATTTAAAAAAAATGGTTTGCCCAAAAATAATCGTGGTAAGTAAAAAAACTATGAATACAAACAGCGGCACCTGAATTTCCTTTACATATTGAGTTAATCGCATCTTCGCAGTAAGTTTTTACTTATAATTCTTAAGCAGGCATCAATACTATAGCATGAAACACAAAAATGCCCACACGAATGCGGGCATTTTTTACTTCTACATTAGCTAAGAATTATGGAGTGACGTCATAACAACCTCGTCCGGTGGCATTGGAACCGCAGGTAACTGTGTCTGCCCCGAAAATTGTATCAAGAGTAAATTGTTTTAAACAACCACCCCCAACGGCGGCTGAACAGCCATCTGCGTCGCCCTTTAAGGCATTGTTATCAGTTTGCTCAAGGCTGGCTCCTAAATGATAAAACGCGCACCCAGTTGAAGTTGTACAAGGAGTTCCTGAAGTATTTGTGAGAGCTTGATATTGATAGCCCTTACCTGTATCCGTACCATCGACCGGATCCGTGGGAACAGCAGAAATATATTTTGTTGCAATTGCAGCGTAATCAGAATTGGTGGCTGCCCCTGACTCGTTACCCGCCGGGTATGACTGCGCGTTTGCATCTGCAAAGAGCTCGAGTGCAAGCTGGATTTGACGAACATCAGCAATACGACGAGCATCACGAGCCTTGAGTCGTGCGCTGTTGAGCGAGGCCAAAACGATCGAGGCGAGAATACCAATAATTGCGATGACTACCAAAAGTTCGATAAGCGTAAAACCAAGTCTAATTTTGTTTATTTTTTTGTTCATTATATTAATTAAGTAATTATAAAGACCTTTTTACTAATTTTTAAAATTATTATATAAATGCTTTCTTCGACCTCTCGCCCAAGGCGAGACCTGAAACCATTATAGCAAAACTACAGAAAGAGAAACCCCGTATTGTGGATATCTTTTTTGCATGCTAAAACTCCTTGGGAACCCCTTCAAAAAATACGCTAGCATACTCATTTTCAGCGTTTTCTTTGCATAGAACTATAACTACTTTAATGAGCATTACTGGTTATCCACCGTTTGGATTTGAAATGTATTACTTTGTCTTCTGGATTTCTGGTGTGTCAAAGACAAAAGAATCAATAATAACTGCCTCCAATCCTGGGGCAATCTTGTTAGTTTCGCTCTTTTTAAGTTCCACTAAGCCTTCTTCTTTTTTCTGAGATTTGATTTCTTTAGCCACGTTTTTAAAGTCTTTGTGATGCGATATAAAATTGCTTACAAAGTATTCTATAAAAACACCTTCTACGTCATTATTATCGTTTACATAAAAAGCAAACTCTTCATTTACATATCTCTTGCGGGCATTACGCGAAAGCGTTGGGATTCTCATAGCAAACGAATCGTTATCAGCATCATAACGCGAAATCCAATTCTCCTTCTTTACAATATCAGAGAAGTTAGAAATGAAGTTTAGTATTTTCTTTTTATCTATAGCCATTGGCATATTTTTAAATAAATTGCTTTAAGTTTGGATACTTCTTTTCCTTTATACCATCAATCTCATATGCCGTTACGACATGATAAGGATTACCATTCATCCATACAACTACCTTCGCATAGGTGGAACTTGAGTATTTTCTATAATAACAACGTTTTTTCTTATCTGAGTAATCCTCCCACACCTCCTCTGGTTGTATTATGGTCTTTTTCAGACAGTCTAGAAAGGCCTGCTTGTGCAATTCGGGATGGTCAGATTGCTTTTCTTCCCACTTCGCCTTAGTAAATATAACGATTTTGCCTCTGTAGTCTGTCACCCTGAAAATAAAATCTGGTTGCGGCATAGAAAAAAGAGTTATGTTGAGTCTTCAACCTAGCACTGGCCGGTCTATCGGTCAACTTCTGCTGACGAGGATTATTTAGAAAGAATAGCTTTGCGAGCTTCGTCTTTGCCTAATTTATTTCCTTCCAATTTATTGGAGTAGTAAGTAGCTTCAAAACGCTGTTCTGATTCCAAAAAATCTTTTTCTGTAAGAGATAGCTTCGGCGCTTTGTGAAGCTTCTTATCTAAAAGTAAGATTTTTTTAAGTTTTTTATTCATATTTTTACCCCTTAATTAGTTTAGTAATTCTCCGCGCGTGGGAAGGTTATTGACGCGCTTTTCTACGCGTTCCATGCGCTTGCGCATATCTTCGAACCCATTATTAACCATGCGAGCAAGGTCATCGAGTGATATTTGTTTCTTCGGCATATTGATAATCTATTACCAATCGTATGCAGTGTCAAACTAAAACCCGCTCGCAAGGTTGTAGATTGGCAATAACACCGCCGCAACAATTACTCCCACGCCAATACCAAGTGCAATGATTAAAATCGGCTCAATAAGGGTCACTAAGTTATCCACAAGACTATCGACTTCTCGACTATAAAAGCGTGAAAGAGCTTTGAGTACGTGGTCGAGCTTACCTGTTTCCTCCCCCACACGCATCATTTGAGCAAGCAAGGCAGGAATTTCGGGATGACGCGCAAACGCATCAGCGATAGAGCTACCTCCGCGCACGGCCTCAACCGCTTCAAGTATAATACCGCGGTAGATTTCGTTGCCCACCACATCGGCAGTGATCTGAAGCGCGCGAACAATAGGAATGCCTCCTGCAATCAATGTTTGCAAGTTATCGGCAAGACGCGCAAGATACAGTTTTTGATATAACGAGCCGATGAGTGGCATCGAGATTTCCGAACGGCTCCATGCTCGAATACCCGCAGGCGTTCTTAAATATTGGATTAAAAATACTACAACGAATCCAAGAAAAATAAGCAATGGTATCCCAAACGCAATCAAAAAATCACTCAAACCAATGACAATCCGCGTATAAATTGGCACTTCTTGCCCCGACTCAACAATAATTCCTGATATTTTTGGGATAACAACCGTCAACATAAGAATCATAACCCCGATAAAGGTAATTAAAATGAATGTGGGATAAATAAGAGCGTTGCGTACTTTCGAAATAAGTACATAACTTCGCTCAAGATAATCAGCAAGATAGCTAAAAACTTCATCGAGCTCGCCTGACTCCTCGCCTGACCTGACCATACTTACAAAGAAAGCTGAAAACATTGCAGGATGTTTTGCCATAGCCTGCGACATGCTCATACCTCCTTGGATATCATCAAGAATTTCCACTAAATGTTTACGAGCGGGAATTGCTGTTGCCCCACCAATGAGTGTCCGAAATGTCTGCACGACTGGCACTTTCGCCTCAAACAGGGTTGAGAGTTGGCGCGAAAGCAACATAACATCGCGATTCTTTACGCCTTGAAATCTAGCAAATGAAAATTCGTACCAATTTTTTTTTGGCTCTGCATTCTCAAGTGAAACAATAATCAAATTTTGTCGCTGAAGCGATTGAACAGCTACATCTGTAGTCGGCGCCTCGATTGTACCTGATCGTGCATTGCCTTCTGGAGTACGTGCCTGATAAATAAATTGCATAAAATAAATTAGCGAGCAAGAAGCCTAAATTCTGATGGATTAAGCGAATACGCAATTGCACTTTCCATGGTTATCTCGCCCTTGCGCAAAAGCTCCATCATACAACGGTTGAGACTTATCATGCCCTCTTGCGAGCCCGTATCAACAATCAGGTCAATCTCATGAGTCCTATTTTCTCGAATTAAGTTTTTGACCGCTGCATTTGCAATAAGGAGTTCAAACGCAGGGATTAACCCACCGGACACGCGTGGTAATAAGCGTTGCGAAAAAATACCAAGGAGAGTACTTGAAAGTTGGGCGCGAATTTGTGATTGCTGACCCGCAGGGAAACTATCAATGATACGATCAATAGTTTGAGCGGCATTGTTCGTATGAAGTGTTGAAAAAACCAAATGACCAGTCTCGGCCGCTGTAACCGCCGTTGCCATTGTTTCATAATCACGCATCTCACCAAGCATCAACACATTGACATCTTCTCGAAATACAGAACGTAGCCCAACTTTAAAATCACTTGTATCGGTAAGCACTTCACGTTGGTCAATGATCGAACGATCAGATGTGAACAAGTATTCAATCGGGTCTTCAATTGTTACAATGTGCTCCGCTCGTTCGTGATTTATCAAATCTATAACTGCCGCAAGCGATGTAGTTTTGCCATGGCCTGTTGGACCCACAATCAAAAAAAATCCTTGCTCTTTACGGGCAAAATCTTTTATAATTTTTGGCAAATTCAATTCTTCAACTGTTCGAATCTTTACTGGGACCAAACGCATCGCACAACCCACAAACCCTCTCTGATAGAAAATGTTTACACGGAACCGAGCTCGCCCTTTGTGATCGAATGAAAAATCAAGTTCTTTATTTTTTACAAACTCTTCTTGCTTT
>ERZ1292629.1624-Hain-H43-01um-R1-1624-length-21171-cov-5_pt1 | contig 21171 bp, 23 predicted proteins | sample MGYA00564399_ERZ1292629 | MGnify/ENA primary metagenome ERZ1292629 (study PRJEB36523, sample SAMEA6512636) | groundwater metagenome | collected 2019-01-08 | study: AquaDiva: Metagenomics assemblies of 32 groundwater samples | reverse complement strand
GATGTGGATCGAGCGGTGGAGTGATCGTTGATCGACGCCAGCTCAACTCTTGCCCGTCATGAAGTCCCGCCTCACATCTAGGATTTAAGGAAACGAATGTCCTCATTGGATATAACACGCACTACTCCCCGTATCAAGCTCCGGGGTAATGGTCACCCCGCCATCCAGAAAAATAAATCATTTCCCGCTGTTGTTGCCACTAAACAAAAATTTGCTCGACCTATTCTGCGAGTGGGGAATAAGTTGGTGAAGGGCACCGCTCCGTTGCCGGGTTGCGGTGCGCCAAAGGGCAGTCAGAATTCGCGTAACGGGCGTCTGGTGAAAGAAGCGATCATTCGCGCGTTGCGTAAGAGGTCTCGGAGTGACATGCTGGAGGAGCTGGATCTGATCGCTCTGGCGGTGATCCAGCGCGCAAGAAAGGGGGATATTTCAGCAGTGCGAGAATTGTGGGATCGAATAGATGGGAAGCCCGCGCAGATGTTAATAGGAGATCCGGAGAACCCACTTCAGTTCAACGATCAGACGCAATTGACAAATCCAGCCAGAGTCACTCGGCTTCTGCAGATTTTGGCGTTAGAGCGTCCAATGGATAATGGTAGAGTTGTGTTCACGGCGCTCAAAGCCAGACCTAAGCTAGGTGAGAAGAAATAAATCGTATGGATCTGGCCGAATATAAACATGCTCTTCCTGACCGGGCTGAGTTGTTGGCGCGGATCAACGCGATGACGCCGGAGCAGTTGGAGAAATTGGATCAGATTTTGGCCGGGGTGAAAGTGAATTGGGCTCCGTTGCCAGGGCCACAGCTTGCGGCGTTTCATTCCGAAGCAGATATTTTACTCTATGGCGGTCAAGCTGGGGGCGGAAAAACTGATTTGCTCTTGGGCGTGTCCAGTCTCTGCCATCACCGCTCTGTCATTTTCCGCCGTGTGTACCCCTCGCTCCGGGCCATTATAGACAGGTCGCGTGAGATTTTCAATTCCGAAGATGTAGTCGCAGGGGAAGACACTTACAACGAGTCATTGCACCGCTGGCGTCTGGGTCAGACCGCTTCTTCTCCACAACTAGAGTTCGCTAGTTTGCAGTACGAAAAAGACGTTTTATCTCATCAAGGGCAGCCACGGGATTTCTACGGGTTTGATGAGCTCACGGAATTCGTCGAGTATCAGTTCCGTTTTGTGATTGGTTGGAACAGAACCACGCGGCCAAGACAACGTTGCCGTGTGATTGCTACCTGCAACCCACCCACCACTAAGGAGGGTCGATGGGTGGTAGGTTACTTCGCTCCTTGGCTAGATGAGAAGCACCCACACCCCGCAAAGCCAGGTGAGCTGCGGTGGTTTACGACCATCAAAGGTCGGGATCATGAGGTAGACGGGCCGGAGCCGATAACCGTAGACGGCGCGGTGGTGACGCCGAAGTCTCGTACATTTATTCCGGCCAGCGTGTACGATAACCCGTATCTGGTCGAAGCAGGGTACATCGCGACCTTGCAGGCGTTGCCCGAGCCGCTGCGGTCTATCATGTTATTTGGTGATTTTAAGGCGGGGATGGAGGATGATCCTTGGCAGCTGATCCCGACCGTGTGGATCAAAGCCGCGCAGCAGCGATGGCGAGGTATGGGTGGTAAACCTCCCCTAAGGGCACGAATGGATCAGATGGGTGTGGACGTGAGTCGAGGAGGGCGCGACCGTACGGTGTTGACGCCACGGTACGGGAAATTCTTTGCATCCCAAAAAGTCTACCCCGGAAAAATGATTGATGATGGGGACAAGGTGGTGCAGTTGGTAGTAGACGCCACACCGTCGAGTACTATTGTGGTGGTGGATGTGATTGGGGTTGGCGCTAGCCCCTTTGATGGATTGAAGCGGGTGCGACCCGCGTTCGCGATGAACGGTGCTGAGGCGTCCGCTGCTCGGGACAAAACCAATAGGTTGGGGTTCGTGAACAAGCGCGCGGAGTGGCACTGGAAGGTGCGGGAAATGTTGGACCCCGCGAATGGGGAAGACCCCGCGATCCCGGATGATCCGGAGCTGTTGGCGGATCTCAGCGCCCCGACGTGGGAGTTGACGCGGCAGGGTATAAAGATTGAATCGAAGGAAGACATTGCAGCACGTCTTCATCGGTCACCGGACAAGGGAGAATCGTTAATCTACTCTGCCGTGCCGTGTTCTCCTGTCAATATGTCTACCGCGATGGTCGCCGGTTCGGTCGTGATCGGCGAGGCAGCAGAGAGTAGTGGATCACCTTGGAGTATGTGATCATGAATAAAACATCAGGTAGCGGACAGATTGCTGGACCAACATATCGATCCCAGTTGGCGAAGGCTATTTTGGAGGCCAACGAGCAGAGCAGACGGTTTTCTGGGGTGTCGTTGCCTATGTCTATACCTTTTGGCAGAAATTATCCCTTACCCACACCACCTCTCTATAATACCAAACCAAAATGTCTCGGCAACCATCATCTCAAACCAGATATTGCTTCTATGGTCATCACAATGATAAAGGCGGGGGAGTCGTTGCGCAAAATCATGCGGGTGGCGGAAGTGGCTAAGAATACCGTTGTACGTTACAAGCGAGCATACCTTGTTTGCGGCGGAGTAATTGCTCCGTGTGGTTGCGGGAAACCGGCAGATCACAAAGGGTGGTGCTCTGTCAGGTATACCCATAGCGAAGCTAGACGAAAGGTTATGCATCGATTACATCAATCGCGCGGGTTGTTGGTGGTTCATTCGGTGTGAAGGAGCAAAATATGGCTAACGATATGACGTGGTATAAACGGTTAGCAATTTCTTTGGTCCCGGGGTATGGAGCGTTCTTTGCGCCCTCGGAGGTCAAAGCGCCAAGCCGCGCTGACATGCAAAACCCACTTGCTTATGTGGACCCGTCACGGTTGACGGCGAACTGGGCCGTTACGCCTTACAACCCAGGGTGGCTTGTCACGAGAAAAGGTTTACAGATTTACGATACAATGAAGCGGGACGAGCAGGTGAAAGCTGCGCTCAAGTTCAAAAAAGACTCCGTGCTCGCCTCGGGGTGGGAGGTAGTGAGCCCAGGGGATCAAGAAGAGGATTGGGAGGTGACGCGGTTTGTGCAGGACGCGATGGCGTTGCTGCCCGGAGGGTGGAATCAGGTTCTGGTGGATGTTCTTAGCGCTCTGGATTTTGGTTACAGTTGCGTGGAGCGTGTATATATTTCAGCCGAGCTAGGAGAGTGGAAAGGGAAACTACTTCTCACTCGTATGCAGAGCATCAGGCCGCACTACATTGATTTTCTCACCGATGAGTTCGGGGTGCTGAAGGGCGTGATCCAGCAGTTGACCGGCAGACCGCAAGAGCCACTCCCTCCAGCTAAATTCATCATTCACTCACACGCAAAGGAATTCGGAAATTATTACGGCACGAGTGATCTGGAAGCCGCGTACCGTCCGTGGTGGACTAAAGACAACTCCTACAAGTGGTTGGCGATCACGCTGGAGCGGTACGGAATGGCGCCGCTGTTCGCGATGTACGACCCGAACAGTTATCAGGGCAATGCGGTGGAGGAGCTGAAGAAGGTGGTAAAGAACATCCAGAACGCCTCTCTCGGTGTGATCCCGCGTGCGACAAAGGATTCGTTGGAGCTTTGGTCTCAGAGCTTGAACAAAGGCAGTAGTGAGCTGTTCTTAGCAGCGCTAGATCGTTTTGATCAGCACATCGCACGGGCGGTGTTGGTGCCGGATCTTGTGGGTATGAGTTCTAATACCGGGCAGATAGGATCGCTGGCGAGATCACGTACTAATTTTGATTCATTTATGCAAGTCGTAACCCAGTTACAGAACGATGTGGCGGCGCAGGTGATGAACGCACAGGTCATCCCGCAGTTATGTGATCTCAACTTTTCATCCCTGCAATCTTACCCGGTGTTCCGGTTTTTGCCATTTTCAGACGACCGGAAGTTGGAGATCATGAGCACGTGGGCGGCGATGGTGGGTGGGCAAGTGGTGAACAAGATTGAGGACGATGAGACCCATATCCGCAAAGTGATGGGGTTCCCGGAGAACGAGGATCCGAAGGTGATCGAGGCTCCGCCGCCCGTGCAACCGGGTGTGGGGGTGGACGCACAAGGCAAGCCGATTAAGTTAGGTCCTGATGGGCAGCCGGTGAAATTAGGGCCAGACGGAAAGCCTTGGAAGGCTCCGTTACAGCCGGGCGAGAAGAAGCCGAATCCGTTTGAGAAGAAGTTTGAGGAAGAGGGTGAATGGAAGACTATTAACGGTCGTCACGTATTCATCCGTGAGGGCGAGGATTTGGATACAGCGTTGAAACGGAGTTTAGGTAAAGGAGAACGCGTTGGCGTTATTCCAGATGAAGAGATTACTGACCCTGATAACGCTCTTATTGGTTACGTCGGTGGTGGTTATCTAGAAGAAGGTGGGATGGAGATGTCCCGTAATGCACTCCGGCGCTCGTTCGATAAATATCCAGAAGAAGCGCAAGGACTGAAAAAGAAAGCGCGTGCTTTTCTCGACAGGCTCGCGCCGGACAGTGACGTCGTCGAGCTGTATCACGTTTCCAGCTCCCCCTGGCGAGACCAGAATAAGCGCGGCGGTTTTGGTCCGTTCCGGTCATTCACTTATGGAAAAGACGCTGCGTTGCGAATGTTGAACGAAGATATGAACGGGCAAGGGTGGGTATATACCATACGCGTGCCAAAGGATTATATCGGGGTTGTTGTAAATTACAACGATCCGAATATTAAAGACATGTCTTGGCAAAAAGAGGTGTTGAATGATAAACCTATTCCGTTGCAGGCTGTGTTTGGAGCAAAGCAATTTCGGTCCGCCGGGAAAAAACGGGTTTCATTTGAGCAGGCAGAAGACATGACGGAAGTCCTGCTCGAGGACCAGTCCGAAGAGATGCGAACCTTTGCGGTTGAGAATGACGCAGTGTGGGTGGAGATGGATGATGGGCAACGGGTGGCGGTACCGGCTGTGGAGTACTCAGTATGAACATGGTAATGGCGCGGTTGTTGGAAAAGACGCGTGATCTGAAAGCGCGAGCGGAAGCGTTTGCAGAGTTCAATCCTGAAGAACACCCACGGGGCAAGACCACACCTGGTTCACGGGGTGGTAGTTTTGCGCCCAAAGCCATCGCTAAACCCCCGACGCGTGCGGAAGTAGAGCATCTGGCGTTACGTCGTATTGAAGATTTACAGGCTAAAAAAGAATTTCCGTTCAATACAACGACTGACGAAGAATTTGAAAAGGTAAAATCCCATTTGTGGGAGTACCAATCGTTGTGGGATCACACTGTCGGGCTTCAAACAGGATATCAATTTACGTTGGGTGATCATGGCGAACTGCTTGCGTTACCGTACGTGCCCGATTTTCCGTTGAAAACTTTTGAGGAGAAGGCCGCACTTGCGGCGGTGTATGCCGAGCGGATGGGGTGGCCAGCAGCGAGTGTGAAGATCATGGATGGGGAAGGTCCGGAGTTTTCTGTTGGAGGATCGGCGTCACGTGCAGCAGGGTTGGCATACATTGACAATACTGTGGAGCGGCCAATTGAGTTGTATCTTGGTAAGATTGATAATCCACGAGATTTGCTCAGCCTTATTTCTCATGAGGTGCAGCATCATCGTACAGCGATTGTAGAGGATGCATTTAAGCAGGATTGGGATACCATAAAGGCAATTCCACATTGGACAGATGGTCATGTGACACGTGATACTACGCTTAAGCCCTCAGGTGAATTATATACATCAGAATTGAAGAAACAATTCCCGGCCTACGTTGCGGTTTCGGAATTGTACGGTTACTCTTCAAGTGATGCGAAGTTGTATGATAAATTGGTTGCGACTGGTCCTAAAGTCAGCAGTTACGCGGCACGATATTGGAAAGATTATGCTGGAGCATCCTCAGGAGACAATCGTAAGCGGGCGATTCATGAAACTTTATCTGAGATGGCCGCGTCTGAGGCCGCGATGGGTTATGGTTCGTGGTATACGCCACTAGATCAGCAGCCTAAGGTGTGGCGTGATACATATCAAGCGTATAAGCGGGTGTATTTTCAAGTTACCGGTCTCGGTCGACTGCCGAAAGGCCGAGCTTACATTATTGATGATGCAGTGGCGTTGCCACATCAGCTCGGGCCATTCACTAAGGCTATCCGCCCGGACGGAACGTTACTAATGGCTTTGTCCAGCCCCCCGCAAATCCTCGCCACCGCCGATGCCGATGGGCGCGTAACACCCTCTACGACTTACGAGGACGCCTGTAGCCGTGTTTCCCACCCCTCAGGCAGCCCTACATCTATACTCGCCCTGGCAGACGCGGCAGGGCACGTGTACGCAGCATGGGATGAAAGCAAGCACCCTCGGGATGAGGAAGGGCAATGGTCGCAGTCTCACAGTGCTGTGCCCGCGTTCGTCGGTGCCAGAGCAGATGTGCTGACGGACCTTCAGCGCCTCGGGATAACCAAACCCGTGTTGTTCACCACGTCGCTGGCGTCGGCCCGATGGCAGGCTGAAGCCGCTTTGCTTGACCATGGCGGCGGCCACGCGGTGGTGTTGGAAGTGCGAGTTCCCGTGGCAGAGGTGCTCAAGGTCAAGCCCGGTGGGCTGTGGCCGGGGCGGGGGTTTAGTTTCACGCGGCAGAGCGGGGTGCCCGCCGCGTGGATCTCTGGCGTCACGGAGTCACAGGTTTTTGCCGAATCAGAGTCTGTTATCTTTTACATTCCGATCGTGGTGCTGAATGAGAAGAAGACAAAGGCGTACGCCATCTCCCGCCCGCTCTACGTCTCCCGCCCTGTGGAGAACGCGGACGAGATTATTGCGTGGGCCAAGAGCGTGGGCTTTGAGACTATTCTGCCTGCTGAGGATATGCACGTTACGGTCTGTTACAGCCGGGAGCCGGTGGATTGGCTGGTGCTGGATCATGACAACGTGACGTTGGAGATTCCGCCGGAGGGCGTGAGGACGTTGGCGTGGGATGAAAGTCAGCACCCTCGGAATAAGGATGGCGAGTTCGCGCCAAGTTCTTTATCTGGCATAAAAGAAGAGGTTACTGCTATACGAGACCTCTTTGACAAGGCGCCTGTCGGGTGGTATCGATCGGTGAAAATTACAGGTAGCTGGGCATCGCAGAAGCCGGGTCATATGCCAGATCGTCTCGGCCATAAGTCTTCAGATTTGGATTTGATTGTGGACGCAGGGCTTGATCGTATGGGCATAAATCACAATGCCCGCGATACTTGGTTAACTCACAAACTAATGAAGTTGGAGGATAAGTTTGGACGTGATATCAGTGTCAATTATGTACCGCGCAATCCTTTATCACCCACAGTATCTCTGTGGTCTCGACCGGAATCTTTTAGCCAGAAATCCTATGCCGACCGCACCATCACCCACCTAGGCGATGACGGTGCCGTAGTACTCCAATTTGAATCTATGCCGCTCCAAGCCCGTCATCGGTACTTCAAAGATCATGGCGCGAGTTGGGATTACGATGCCTACCGCCCTCACATCACGCTCACGTACGAGGCACCGGAGGGATTGAACCTCAGCACGATAGAACCCTACACCGGCAGGATCGTATTGGGGCCAGAGCAGTTTACGGAATTGGAAACAGGCTGGGCGGAGGATATAGAAGAATTGGCGCAGGAAGATGGGGTATGGAGAACTGTACGTGGAAGGCATGTTTTTATCCGCGAAGGGGAATCAGTAACGGATGCTATTGAAAGGTCATTACCAAAAGCATCTGATTTGGTAGGCACACCCTGGACTGCACTTGAAACGGGAGTACCCGCAACGGTGTTTGTTTATCGTGGGACGGATGGCACTCCAAGTAGGTCACTACTCAGTGATAAATATCGAGTGGAACTCGGGCGGGAGCATTTATTAGGCTCTGGTTTATACGTTACCTCAACGGCATCACGTGCGAATAATTATGGGTTACCATTGCCGCATAGAGCTGAACTGAAAAATCCATACGTTATTGATCATGCTGGAATAGACGATGTTCGTAGACTCGACTTGAACGGGATCAAGGCTGCGGGGCACGATTCAATAGTTCTTAAGCGTGGACGGACAGTTGGTAATGAGGATATTGCACAAGCAGTGATATTTCCTGAGTTTGTTTCACAGGTTACAAAGTTGGATAAATTACCAAGCAACGCACTGGCTAAAGGATCACGATTTTTGTCACCAATAAAAGCTGGGATGATATCAGCAGGTGAGCCAGTAACTGTGATCGGGTTTTCGGCATGGGGTCATATAGAGATAAAAGGCAAGTCAGGAGCAAAGTCTTCTTTGTTGATATCAGACTTGAAAAAACTCGAACAGCATGATTATGTTGATTCTACTTCCGTTACCATCGACTACGCCCAGATCGAGCGTGACCTGGACAATATGGAAGCCAAGTTCAAAGATGAGCTGCGAGATGTGTTAACGGAATCTCGCGATGCGTTACTGGCCACGGTCAAGCGGAATAAGGGAGAGCTGTTCCGCGATTTCACCTTGCCCTATACCAAAGATATTCAGGGCGTGATCGGTACGGCGTTACAACGCGCTATGGACCGGGGCGGGGCCGATGCGAGTAAGGAGATCGGACGGGCAAAGAAGGATTATGCTGAAGATTGGGATGAGAGTAAGCACGAACGTGGTAAGACTACTTCTGGAAGTCGGGGTGGAAGTTTTGCTCCGAGTGCTTCGCTATCTGCCGCACGCAGCATACAAAAGGATGTGAATGAAGTCTCGATACTTCTTGATCAAGATGGAAAACAGGTCACTCGTATTGTTGGAGATGCAGACCGAGTGGCCACCCAAATTGGGGGCGTGAAGGGCGGTACACTAATTCATAACCATTTAGATGATACGAGTTTCAGTTATAAAGATGTGGTGTTAGCAGGAAAATGGGCACGGAGTGGGAGTGTAGATCAGTTATTGGTTGTTGGGCCATCAAATCTATTCACTATTACGGTGATATCACCGTGGTCTTTGCAGAATTGGAATAGTAAGATATTGCCTGCCCTGGAACGACAAGAAAAGGTAATTGCTAGGCAGATGAATACCGAGAGTGACGATACGCTTATAGGTGGCGGTCCTGTGATGCACAGATTGTGGCAGTGGGCCGGGACGGATGGACCTTTAAAGGGTCGTATTCAATATTCACATCAGAGAAACCTTGAACAACACGACTACGCCAAGACCCCCACCTTTTCCCCCAAAGCCGCAATCAAATGGCTGAAGGAAAAGATATTCTGGGTCGCGGACGTGCTGATTACCGGGCTGGAGGAGGACATTCGTTCCGTAATCATTAATGGGCTGAAAACAGGCAAGCCGACCAGTGAGATCATCACCGATATCGCGCAGAAGTATATCCCGTACCTAGGCGACCCGACGGCGGTGGTAGATGGAGAGTTGCCCACCGCCGCGAGGCTGGAGACGGTGGTGAGAACGAATTTGACCGAGAGCTACAACGCCGGCAGAATAGCAACCTTTATACGCCCGGACATGATGCCGTTTCTGGATGGTATTCGATACAGTGCCATACTTGATACACGCACGACGCCTGTATGTCAGTTCTTACACGAGAAAATATTCAAGCCTGAGGATATTGTGTCCTCTGGTCTCACGCCCGGAAACCACTTTCAGTGTCGAAGTTTGGTGGTCCCAGTCGTAGTGGGTGAAATCTCCAAACCACCGGATTACAAAGTGGATCCGAAGGTGTATATCACACCTGCGGAGATTGAGTACGCACGCTCGTTGGCGGATGCGAAGTTCTTGGAGCAGGTAGATGATGTGCATGAGTTTTATGATCCACGCCAACCAAGAGCAGGTAGAGGGGAGCCTGGAGGGGGCAGATGGATTTCTGTTTCTGGTACACCGACATTAAATCCGGAATCTCCCAAGTTGGAGTTGGATAACCCTGGTGGTTCGTGGTTGGACAATGAAAGAAAAGATTCCATAGAAAGTGGCGTCGATGCTTACGGGGCACCGAACAGGTTTGGGAATGTGACGGGTTCTTTTTCAGATGATGTTTTAATTCCTGTGGATAAACTTGTAGCAGTGCCCGGATTGCGGGCAGAGCAGCAGAACGTAAGACAAGGAAGCTTAGACAGTTTGATTGGTTACATGAACAAACATGGTCGAATGCCGGCTGGTCATGGTGGGCGCGGGGAGTATGTCCCGTTCATCGAGGTGGATTTTAACGGGAAGGCCTGGATGAATGAAGGGAACCACCGTGTCATGGCGGCACAGGCGTTGGGGTGGAAGTATTTGCCAGTCGAAATAAGATATTTTACGGGAGGCGAAGGTATTCAAGGTCCGTGGCATCCGGATACACTTTTAGATGCGGATGCGTTGTTACGTAAAATCAAACGCTACACACAGCAACAAAATTATCATACTCCCGGTGGTCACGAGCATGATCAACAGACGCACGCAGGCGACGCTGATCTATCTGCCGCAGCCGATGCCATTGCGAAGATGGATCCCGACAAACGGGACAATACAGAGATAGGAGATTTCCCAGGACACGCGGCAGGGTATAATCTGTATGAGGCACGGAAGTTGTTGCCGAACCCTTCCGACAAGCTCAAGCGGGTTACGGAGAACAATTCGTTCAATCTGTGGTCAGAGTACGACTATATTGCGAATGTAGATGGGCGGCATTTTGGTATCAGCAAGTATGAGGATCCCGACGATCCTGACAACGAGTCCAAGTTCGTGTTCGCGTTCAAGTGCTTGGACCAGCCTGGTTTGAAGATGACGGAGACTACGACGTCATATCCACAGGAATTGTTTACTGAGATGCGGAAGAAATCGTTTGCTCAACAGGATGCGGAAGGGAATGATGGTGTATGGAGAACGGTAAGGGGAAGAAAAGTATTCATCCGGAAAGGGGAGGATTTAGATTCCGCGTTGAAACGAAGTTTAGGTGGGTTGAAGTCAGAGGAAGGCATAAATAAACTTTACTCAGTTGAAAATGATTCGCGATTTACACAAAATTTCGAAGAGGCTCACGTGGTTATTGGTCGGGGCGAGCCTCGATCTGTAGGAGAGTCTCGTGATTATGCAGTCAAATTTAGTCCAAAAGAGATTCGGTCACTCAAAGCAAATGTATTGACACATAATCACCCCGGAGGAGAATCGTTTTCTAGTTCTGATATGGCACTCGCGGCTTATGCCAAGGTGAAGGAGTTGCGGGCATATGGCAGTGATCGTGATGGGAATCGTTGGTTGTATAGGTTGATGTCTGAAGGAGCGTGGCCGGATTGGAAAGATCTGTTGCAAATTGCATCATTCGCACGCGAAACCCTTCTCAAGAAGAAGTACCCTGCCCTACAGATTACACCTTCATTTTTAGGTGTTAAAGACATGGTTGAGTGGAGTCACTCAGCAGCGGCCAGTGTTGCTAAGTCTTACGGATTAAATTATCAAAGAATTTTTTTGGGGAAAGGCGCTCCTTTTGCAGCAGCCGGGAGCCAACATTCACTATCACTACCCGATCAAGCGTTCGGACTTCAGGCAGACGGGAGCTTTATCATTGATGGTGAGATTGATGGGTTTGGTTACAAGGTAAGGGGTCATTCGGCAGAAGACGGCGTCTGGCGCACCATCCGAGGTCGTAGAGTATTCATTCGTGAGGGCGAGACCCCAACCCAAGCCGTCAAGCGGAGTATTGCGGAGCGGTCCGTCCGTGCTACCCAATCCCACATCCCTGCGACTAAGGAGAAACAGGCACAGGCCGCGAAGTATGAGGAAACGGTGGCCAAATTGATTGGCGGCAAGAACCTGGATGACCACGAGCCGTTCGATGTGATCAAAGGGCAGCATGCGGTGGAAGTTAAATCTGTACATCCTGGCGTGAAGAATCCAAAGATTACAATGCATCCAGATGCACTTATGCGGAAAGGTAATTTCCTGCGTGATGAGAAAATGACTGGGCATACAGTGGTGATTGACGCGCGTGGGGATAAACCAATTTATTATCACAAGGTCGGTGTGGGGAGTTTTAGATTGAGTAATATGCATCAGGTGAAGGCCGCGGAATTGAAAGGGTTGATCACATGACCTACGCTCTGATTGATGAAACAGGCCACGCTGTAGACATCGCGACCAACGCTGGGCTAAAACGGCTCCGTAGAGAGGCCACAGGGGCGCTAGCCGAGTTGTTGGACGCGGGCGAGGGTAATGATGAGTTACGGGCAGCGGCAGAGCAGGCAGCGCCCGCTACAGGGGAGTGGGCCCATGTGAAGATAGCTTTGTCGGAGCTTGCAGGCCACGTCGTTCTGACCAACGGAGTGGAAGAGGACGAAGAGGAATGAACCAACAACAGCGAACCCTACTCCCGCAGGAAGATGTAGACATCTCCGGGTGTCTTCGTTGCGGTTATCATGAGAAGAGCGTTGTCTTTTTGATGATGTGCAAGCACGCGAACTCGTCTTACAAGGCGGGCGACAAAGCGGATTTCCATACCTGTTCCCACATGCGGAGTTACAGTGGTGCCTGCGGGCCAGATAAAAGGTTGATCAAATATGTCTAAGGCTGTGAGAAGTCTATTGGAATGCCCCACGCCACCCAGACCTAAGAACGCACGTATGGTGTGTTTTAGTGACCCCGTGACAAAGTGCCACACATCTGCTGCGGCGGAGGAGTACCGATGCTTTGCTGAGCGGCACCGTCAGGAGGCCGCGCGGAGAAAGGCGCTACGGATTCAGGCTATGATTGAAGGCGTTATCCCTTTGCAGAACCTCCTCTCTCGTGTGATTGAGGATGGTTAGGCGGTGCAAATCTACGTCAAGGAGCTAGTATGATTACAATTAGAGAACTGACTCAAAAAAGCAAATCTCTAGCACGCCGTATAATTAAGTTGGCTGAGTCAGAAGGTGAGTGGAAAACCATCAACGGTAGACATGTATTGGTAGGTAAAGGTGAGACGCCACTGGAGGCGTTGAACAGGAGTTTGGGTCCATCCATTAAATCCGATAGGACCCATTTGGTAAGTGTTCGACTTCAAGACCCTACTCTTGTGGCTTCTGGTGCAAAGGACATCTTTAAGAAGATTCGGGTCACTGCTTCTAGTGATGATGAGGCTATGAAAAAAGCAGAGGCTTTTTATAAGAAGAGGGGGTTTAAAAATGTTAAGCCTTTTTTGGCCGAAAACATTAGTCAACCTAAGGCTGATCTTTCAGATAAGAATTATGATAAGTATAAATCTCTCCCTTCCGGAACCACTGTCTCTAGATCAGCACGCGGAACTATAGAGGTGGTTCATGAGGACGGAATTCTTCGCTATCGTGGCAGAACACGTAGTGGCGAAAACTTGGGTGTACGTCATTCTTGGGATGCTGCTAAGCATGATGTACAAAGTCACGGATTCATCAATGTGGGCAGTGGTTTCAGAGCTAAAGATATTCCGTGGAAAGATGTGGTAGGTAAAAAATGAATCTATTCTGCGATATGGACATGGTGTTGGTACAGCAGACCGGGCGTGACGGGTTTGACACCATGCCCTGGATGCCAGACGGAAAGATATTGTGGGATTTTATCAAAGGTTATGAGCCCACTATCTTGTCTCAGCTCTCCTCGGATATACACGCGCGAGGGTCGGTGCAGAAGCGGGTGTGGTGCGATCGGGAGTTGGGCATGGACGTACCGTTGATTGTGGTGCGGGCGGATCGTCAGCATACAGCAAAGTTTGTGTTTTCAGGACCAGACATGGTATTGATTGATGATGGGGCACAACAGCATCAACAAATGTGGGAAGATTACGGTGGGGTGTTCATCCATTACGTGTCCACTGCGGACACGATTGAGAAGTTATGTTTGGTTCTAGGTATAGATGATTGTGTGGAGGCAGTATGAATACAATTCGAGAACTCAGTCTAAAAGGTAAATCTCTTCAACGTCGTGTGCGGAGATTGGCAGAACCCGACGGAGAGTGGAAGACTATCAATGGTAGACATGTATTGGTGGGTAAGGGCGAGACACCATTAGAAGCGTTGAATAAGAGTTTAGACGCCGACAAAAAGAATCCATGGCCACGGAATGCGGAAGGGAAGAGGGAACTCCCGGGAAAAGGATTTAAAATCCCACCACCTCCAGAAGGAAAAGTCAGTGTCAGTAGTGGAAAGGCACCGCACGGTCTCGTAACTGATTTGTTGAAGCGGTTTCCCAATCGTGAGGTGTTGACAACATATTTGAATGGGTTGCCTGGCGAAAAGTTACAGACAGCACTCTCAGCAATTAGGAACGGTGCGGATGATGATACAAAGTATGTTCGGGAAGTGATACGAGGGGTACTGAAATCGTGACGACGGTATATTTAGTGATAGTGCTGGTTCTGGTTCTGTGGGTGTTATGAAAAGGTTTATTCGATGCCGGGTCGTGGCGAACTTTATAGATTAGATTTTGAGAATGGGAAAGCATATATTGGTATTACTATGGGCGGGTCTCACTATAGATATGGTGGACACGCTCGAAACGCGGAGGGAGGAAGGCCTTGGCTTCTTAGTAAAGCTTGGAGAAAGTATGGCGCTCCGAAAATGACTGTTCTTGCCATCTTGGAACCGAAGATGTTGTTGGAGACGGAGATTTCAGCAATTCGGGTTTTTGGCACGCTGTTTCCGGGAGGATATAATATGACTTTTGGGGGAGAGACCTCACCTTTAGTTATTCCAGAAATATTGGCCAGGGCAAGAATCAATATGGTAGGAAAGGTTTGTTCTGAGGAGCATAAGGAGAAGATTCGGCAAGCACACCTCAGGCGAAACCAAGATCCAAAAGTGCGTGAAAAGAATCGGCAGGCACAATTTAATTGGCATAGAGAAAATAAAGTTTCTGATGAGACCAGAGTTAAACTTTCGCTGGTAAGTTTAGGGTTAAAACGCTCTGCGGCCACTAAGGCTAAAATGTCATTGCGCGTCAGGGAACGTAGACAGGAGCTTTCTGATAATTGGCTTGGGGATAATAATCCAATGAGAAGGCCAGAGATAGCGGCAAAAACAAGCCGAAAATTACGTGGCCGGCTGTTCTCTATGGAACATAAAGAGAAGTTATCGGCAGCACGTCGCGGACGGAAGTTCTCAAAACGAAGTCCTGAGGTTAGAGCGAAGATTTCTACTGCGTTGAAAGGGAGAAATTTAATTGAAGAGCATAGATTAAAAAATCTCTCCCCAGAAAGAAAAAGATGACCTGGTTTGTTTTGCTGTTTGTGGTAGTTTGGATTCTTGGGAATCTTTTGGCGCCGTACGTGGTATTATTAAAAGCGGAGCGGATTTCTTGGGGGCGGTTACCCGCAGAGCTTCTGCACTCGGGGGATAAACTGGTCAGATTCTACATTACGGAACTCAAAGGCGGGTACGGTTATTCCGTATTCTCGCCGTTTTTGCATTTGGTGATATTTGACCGGGCGTTCTTCGCTCACGCGTCTCCTGCATTGATACGGTTCGTGATCGCCCATGAGTTGGCGCACTTTCATCATAATCATCACCGTAAGCGGTGGTTGGCGGTGGTCACGGGGTTGGTGTTGCTGCCTGCGGTGCGGCGCCGGCTGCTGCGGATGGAAGACGAAGCGGATGCGGAAGCCACTAGACGCACAGGATTTAAGCGGCAGCATTTCGTCGAACTTGGAAAAAGGTAACGATCAGAATGGATAGGATCTACAAGTTCGAGTACGTTCCCGTAGGTGGTCGATCTGCTATTGTTCGGTACATTGATCTGGATCAAATTGTGGCGATCGGAATGTTTATGAGCGAGGATCTTATAGGGGTTCAGATTGACTGCAAATACCGGGATGCTCCTTTGGTGATCGAGATATTAACGGAGCAGGAACAGTTGTCTTCAGAAATGGAGCGGGTAGCGGCTGAGGTAGCGGCGTTGGTGGCAGCATGGTCAATTCGCAGGAACAACAAAGTTGGATGAGATATGAAATACTTTCCACATCTGAAATATGCTTGTTTAGTATTTGCAATTGGAATGGCAATTCCAATGGTGTTAATCATTGCGGGACAGATTTTCGGTGGTATTGGCGTCATAATTTCTTCTTTATTTTTGGTTTTCGGTTTCATGTTTTTTGTAATGGCGAAGTATGGTGACGGGGAAGATAGAATATGAGTACTCAGATCTTTGTGTTTGGTTCGAACCTCGCGGGCAGGCACGGGGCAGGCTCCGCATTAGAAGCTCGTCGCAACCACGGCGCGATCTACGGTCGAGGGGTCGGGCGGCAGGGGTGGAGTTACGCGATCCCTACTAAAGATTTTGAACTCAAGACTCTTCCGCTAGAACAGATCAAGATGTACGTGGACGAGTTTTTGGAATATGCGGAGGCACACCCCGAGCTGACGTTCTACGTGGTGAGAATAGGGTGCGGGTTGGCGTGCTACACGGATGCTCAGATTTCCCCGTTGTTCAAAGACGCCTCCGTTAATTGTGATCTTCCTCACCGTTGGACAAGAGTGAGAGGTTACCGTTCGTTCGGTACATCGACCTCTTGTACGTTATCGCGATTAGGGATAACTGGGCTGACTTGACAGAAACTGAATTGCCTTGGATATCTTATGGGTGTGGAATAGATTACAAAATCATAGATGGGAATAAACCATGCCTAAACCATTAACAACGTTTTTTATAGAAGAAAGATCGTGATATGGACCATAGTTTTGATACGGAAACTGAGTATTGTACTCGATGTGGTGTTGCACGAGAAGTTGCTGTTGATTTAGATTCGGTCTGTACAGATTCACAAAATGTGATTGCTGTAAGCCATATCATTGCAAGCGTTAGAAATGCTCAGGTGGTGCGTCGAGTGATGCAGCGTTATGATGATCGCTATGGGGTGCGATAATGGACAAACAGAAAATCAGAGAGCAGTTGACCAAACTTGAATCAAAAACAGAGCCCTGGTTAGACCGGCAGTTTACTAAACTGGTGGCGTCAAGGTGGACGAGTCGAATTGCAGCTGTGTTTATCTTGGTTCTGTTGATTGTGGTGGTGCTGTTATGACCGATCCTGAATTGAAGGCAAGGATCACCTCGCAAAAGAAGGCTTCTCGAGGAGCAGTCACAGCAGTCTCCTTATTTGATTATACAGGTCTTGATTTACCGGGACTTCAGTTTTCTTCATCTGATGAAGTGTTGATTCAGAGGTCTGATGCAGGAGAGAATTATGTTAGGATTCTTTATGCGCTTGCGCGAATCAGCTCTTCTGACACAAATACTATTCTTGAGATCGGATTGGGGGAAAGTAGTCGTGTTTTTGCGAATGCTTTGGGTTTGGTTGGTAAGCTGCAACCTCATCTATGTTCTGTTGAGATCAACTCTGTCAATATCACACCACCAGTACGCACGGTGATAGAGTCGTTTGGTGTTGGATGGACGGTCGTAATTGGGGATTCTCTCAAGGTGCCACTGGATCAGCTTCCGCCTATGGTGGATTTGCTCTACATAGACGGGGACCACGGCGGGGAGCACGCGATTGGGGATTACCGGAAGTTCTCCCCGCTGGTTCGCGCGGGCGGGCTGATCGTGTACGACGACTATCCGATCTTCCCCGGCCCTGCGGCTGCGGTGGCGACGCTGACTGCGGAGGGCGTGGTCGGCAGCAAATTGACCTACAATACTGGGGATGGAAACAGTTTTTACGTGATTAGAAAATGATTGTCATAAAGGAGTATCATGAAGAATATTCCTGTTTGGCCGAAGATGCGGTGGTCGCTTGGCAAAGACGAATCAGGGTTGGTGTTGTCCGGAAAGACTATACATAGCGGTGTGCATTTGGGTTATGCACAGGCGATAGATCAAGTTGAAATAGAGCATGTGGTTTTGCCGATGTGGGTAGTACGTCGAAAGTCTATGCGGTACATTCGACAGGGGATTGCCCGATATATCACCAGTCATCTTAATGCTACGGTAGGAACTCCGACATGAAAATTTCCGTGGTTCTTTGTGTGCTTACCCCCACACCGTTCTTGCGCGCGATGACGGAGTTCGCGATCAAGACGCTGCGGCTGCACGCGGATAACGAGTTTGAGTTGGTGGTAGTGGAGGCAGACGGGGATTATTTTGATCCGTTGGGCCATGAATGCCTTCGTGACGAGAAGATGCTACGGATTGATAAGTACCTCAACTTTATACCCAAGATCGGGTGCGTGAAAGAATTGAACAAAGGTCTTGAAGTAGCGACCGGCGAGTTCATTGTCTGTACGGGTAACGATGTGATTGCACCGCCGCATTGGGACACAGAGCTGTTGCGGTGTTTTGAGGAGCGGAAGGATTGCGGAGTCGCCTCTCTCTCAGCCTTTGAGCCAGGGGCAACCGTAGGCCCCGCACAGGCAATGGATAGGATTGTGGAGGGGATGTACTCACCGTTCGTAATGTTCCGCAGGGGTGAGAGTTTTGACGAATCCTTTATCAAGATCTACCAGGATAGTGATCTGGTGATGCGCCTTTACGAGCGCGGGTTGCGTGTTTACAGATCATGTCGTGCCCATGTTCATCACCTGTGCCGCATGACTAGCGATCGGGTGAACCCAGACGCACACAACAAAGAGTTGGCGCACGACGAGAGGCTGTTTTATAAATTGTGGGGAGACTCGCCGCTCATGATGTTCGGGTTGATACGGTACGGTAAGTGGCATTATGGAGAAGAGCATCAGTCGTTTGTGAACCCCATAAATTTGCACTTTGACCCGAAGAAGGAGGAGGAGTAATGAAAATTACTAGAAGTAAATGTATTGCTGACCTAGCTTTTGAGTTTGAAAAACAGCAGGATGCTGGTAAGACAGTTAAATTGACCGTTCGGCAAAAAGAACAATTGCAATTGATTTACCGAGACTTTAATGTTTTGGCGAATGGGTACAAAGTAAAACCATCAATAAAGTTCACGCTAAAGGATGAAAAATTGTTGTTTTGGCTTTTCTTATTTTGGGGGTGGTTGGACATAACTCTCCACATTCACATTATGGTGAATGTATGTTGGGCTAATTTTAGAGATAAAATGTGCGCAAAACTGTAGATCTGTTGTTCAAGAAGTACGATATCGACTGCTTCGACTATACTGACTACCCACACAAGAGTTTTTGGTCTGAGAGTTTGTGTGGTGTTGAGTACCAAGACGCTTTGGTGGAAACATTTTCCAATCCTGCCCACGGTAATACTACGTTGTACGTTCATATTCCTTTTTGCGTTCAGCTCTGTTTCTTTTGCATCTGTCATAAGGAGGTAACCCAGAATTTTGCAAAGGTCCGGCGCCATGTGTACGATTACCTGTTGCCAGAGTTGGATCTGTTGCTCGAGACGTTTGCGATTCACGGGATCCGTCCCCGCATCACGGAAGTGTATCTAGGTGGGGGTAGCCCGACTATTTTAGATTACCCCGAGTTCGAGGCTCTGTTGGGGAGGATCAAACAATTCGCCGATGTGAGCAAGTTAGATCGGTTCTGTGTTGAGGTTGACCCTCGGAATGTGGACGATGAGAAGCTGCGCTTTTACAAATCTTGCGGGGTGACTACTGTTTCGTTAGGGGTACAGGATTTTGACCCGTTGGTACAGAAGGCTGTCAATCGTGTGCAGCTGTACGACTTAGTGTGTCGTGTGATGGATGTATCTCGTGAATTGTTTTCCAGCATTAACTTTGACCTTCTTGCCGGGCTGCCATTTCAGACTGTGGGTGGGATGCGACAGACGATTAAGCAGGTGGTGTCACTGTCACCGGATAGGATCTCGTTTGACTATTTTCGGTACAATGAAGAGTTTTACCCTCACTTGCGCGTGCTGAAACAGGAGAATGCTTTTCCAGATGCTGTAGCCAAGCGTCAGATTCTGGCGGTCGCGGCAGAGGATTTCGCTGATGCCGGGTACGTGCGTACTGGGTTTGAGCATTTCGCAAAGCCCAATGACGCAGTAGCAAAAGCGTTAGCTCGTGGTGATGCGACGTATACATCTCTAGGTGCCGTCTCTGGCAGTAGCCCGAATGTCATTGCTGTTGGACGTAGTGGGCACGGGATGTTGGGTGATCTATATTTGTTTCAGAACCATTATGACCAGGCGCGGTACGGTAAGGCAATCGAGGCCGGGGATTTCCCGATATACCGAGGTTATTGTTTATCTGATGATGACGTTCTGTGTCGAGATATCATTCGTAGACTTCGGACGTATTTTGTTTTGGATTGTTCTACTCTTGATTTTGATTATTACTTTCGTAAAGAGTTGCAGATACTGGATTATTTTGTGGGGGATGGTTTGGTTCGATTTGATTCAGATCACAAACTAGTCATCACAGAGGAAGGTATTCATTTCACTGAATTGATTGCTAGCACATTTGATTCTTATACAAATGACGGTCTCCTCGTCTGCCTTGAAGAAAGATCATGCGTCAAAGTGTAGACCTTCTGTTGGTAAACCCCGGCAATCGTGTGGAGCAGTTTGCTTCTTTGGCCCCACTTGCCACTGTGGCACAGCCGTTGGGTATCGCGATGTTGGCTGCTTATGTGCGGGAGCATGGCATAGGTGTGGCGATATTTGACGCAGAGGCATATGGGTTGACACCAGTGGAAGCAGCAGATCAGATTGAGTCATTGTACAACCCGCCACTATTAGTGGGGTTGAGTGCTTTTACCACAAAGATGACTTCTGCAGGTCATATCATGCAGGAGCTTAAGCAGCGGTGGCCTGAAACTAAAATGATGTGTGGGGGCCACCATCCTTCTGCTATTCCAGAGCGTACATTACGGGAAGAGGCTACAGATTTTGTGATTAAGGGTGAAGGATTTTATCCTGTCACAGAGCTCATTCAGAGGTTGAAGTGGAAGGAACATTGTTACGACATCAAAGGTGTGTGGCTGTGGCGACCGGACGGAACAGTTCATGCCGGAGGACAGGCCCCCGGACCACCCAAATTGGACGAGCTACCTTTCACAGCTTGGGATTTGTTGCCAATGGATCGGTACAAGGCGCACCATTGGCAGTCTTGGGGACGGGGTGAAATAGATACCACTGGTTTTTCTTTGATTCATACATCCCTCGGGTGTCCTTTCACATGCCAATTTTGCAGCGTGAATGTGGTATATGAGCGTCACACCGTGCGTTATCGTAGTCCAGTGAGGGTGGTAGATGAGATAGAGCATTTGATCAACGAATATGGAGTTCAGCATTTCGAGTTCATTGATGACACGTTTACCACCAACCGAAAGCAT
>ERZ1292629.1619-Hain-H43-01um-R1-1619-length-21197-cov-6_pt1 | contig 21197 bp, 35 predicted proteins | sample MGYA00564399_ERZ1292629 | MGnify/ENA primary metagenome ERZ1292629 (study PRJEB36523, sample SAMEA6512636) | groundwater metagenome | collected 2019-01-08 | study: AquaDiva: Metagenomics assemblies of 32 groundwater samples | reverse complement strand
TCTTTAGCCTTTACCAAAGCTCTTGACCCTCCGGACAAATCCAAGCCTGTTTTTATGTTTGAATTTGGAATAGATGAAACAGTTATTTCTGGGGATTTATTTGAGAATAAAATAAATTCTCCCTGGTCAGTCAAGATTGTTGTTTTTATGCTTTCATTTAAATAATTTTTTTGGGACAGAATTGCTGAAAAATCTTCCAAATTATTTATTTCTTTTCCATCCATCGAGGAGATTATCTGTCCTTGTCTTAATCCCTGATTAAATGCAGATGAATTCAATTCAACGCTTCTTATCAAGACTCCTTGCTCGAGGGACTTCCATGGAGCGATGGCTAAAGCAGAAAGAAAAAGCACTATTATCAGTATCCAAACTCTTAAACTTATTTTCATTGTATTCCCTTTTTCGTGCAATACCATTTAATTATGCCTGCGTTTGTCAGCCATGTATTTATCAAGTCAGCAAACAAACCCAGGGCAAGTATCAAAAATATCTGCCGAAATGAATCAGGCAGGCCTGTAACAATGAAAAATGCGGGAAGAACAGCTGCCAATGCAGTGAATGTCATAAACGAACCTGTCTTGAATGCCTTGAAAATTCTTGTATTAAGAGGTTCATCTCTTGATTTCAAAGCTCTTGATGTCAGAAGAATATCTGTATCAACAGAATAACCTACCAGCATCAGGAATGCAGCTATTCCCGCCGCAGAAAGTTTCATTCCAAGGAAATCAATAAGTGCCAGCGGCATTGCAATATCGGCAAATACCGCAAAAATAACAGCTGCGCTTGGAACAAATGTCCTGAACATGACAAAAATAACGATTGACATAAGGACAAATGAAATTATAAGAGCAATAATCAGCTGCCTGTAGAAATCCTTGCTTAAAGAAGCACCTGTGAATTCTGTGCTTGAATTTTCCCCATTAAGCTTGTAACCTAAAATATTTTCAACCGCTGATTTCAGCTCATCTGAAGAAGCTGAGCTCTCAATCATCAATGCTATCTGTTTTCCTGTCGTGATATCCTCCAATCGCGTGAAGGAAACATCTGGGAATTTTTCCTTTAAAGGGGCTTCAATCTGGCTCTGGTCTATTTCTCCGTTAATTGTTATCGAGGTTCCTCCGGATAATGAAACATCCTTGTAAATAATATCCCCATTATTTGAATAAAAAACTCCCAGATAACCTAAAGATAATAGCAGAATTAAAAGAGGTATGAAAAAAAGCAGTTTGTAATGTTTGTCATAATTAAAATTTTTGAAAAATCTTTTTTTTTCTTCTGATGTTGCATTATGTTCTATTTTTGCTGTTTCTTGAGTAATTTCCATTTTAATGATAAGTTACCTCTATTTTAATTCTATCTGGGTCTTCAAAAAATACTGCATAATATTTCTCCCCATATTCAGGATATTTTTTAGGGCTGCTGTAAAGAATAATCCCTTTTTTATCTAATAAAAATTTATTGAGAAATTCATCCACTTCCTGTTTCGAATTAACCTTAAAGGCAATATGATTTAAACCTGTATTTTTCCTATGAAATTTATTTTTTTTGAATTTAGACTCTGTCTTATATAACCAAAATGAAAAATCTCCATTTATCCAACTGATAACATTTTCTTCTTCCATAAACTTCCTCCAACCAAGAATTTCAAACATCTCAGAATAGAAAATTTTGGACTTTCCAAAATCAGAGACATTAACCTGCATATGGCTTATTTTAGCTTCCATTTTAGTTTTCTATGCGCCGGCCGGGAGTCGAACCCGGGCAATTTGCTTTCTTCAAAAGTATATTGGTGGAAGGCAAATATCATACCGTTAGATCACCAGCGCCTAACTATTGAAAAAAGTTATATATTTTTAAAGGTTGTTAATCCTCTCTTTATAGTGTATTTTTTTATGACAATTTGAGCAAAGAACTTCACACTTCTTTATTTCTTCTAAGACTCTTTTAATAGAAATTCCGTCGGCAACCATCTCCGAAACAGACCTATCTTTTTTTAAGCCAGCAGGATGATGGAATTCCAATGTTGCGGGATGATTTTCCTCACATTTAGAACATACTAAACTTTTCTTATATTCTTGGAGCCATTTTTTAATCTGTTTCTTTCTTCTTGTGACATGTGCTATCTCTGATTTTTTATTTTTAGCGTACCATTTCCTACGATATACTAATCGATATTCCCTATTTTTAAAAGGCATACTAATTTAGGTTTCCAACCATTATAAATACTTGTAACCTTTGCAGAATAATATAAAAATGCCCTCGACAGGATTTGAACCTGCGACCCTCAGGTTAGGAACCTGATGCTCTATCCAGGCTGAGCTACGGGGGCTTAGCCTTAACAATTTGATATATATTTTAAAGTTAACTAAAACTTATATAGTTTCAAAATCAGAATATAAAATGCCACCTTTAACAAAAGTGCAGAAAAGATTAGTTGACAGGGTTCAAGATGAAGATTGTGTTATTATCCTTAGCAGATGGACAAGAAATCCGTATCTCTACACATACTATAAGGGGGAAAAACCTACTATAAGCAAGGTTTCCAGCAAAGCATTTTGTCCGTTGTTTGATAGTAATGTTTTTTACAGCGTCCAGGACACTGTGCTGGCAGAGGAACAAGTAGAAATAGCATTTTCTTATAATTCTTTAAGAGATTATCTTGAAAAACCAGCAGACACGGTTTAAATGCGGGTGAAAGGATTCGAACCTTTGTAGGCACTAAGCCAACAGATCTTGAGTCTGTCCCGTTTGACCACTCCGGCACACCCGCATAAAATTACAACTTATTATTCATATAAAAACCTTTATAAATGCATAGAATTTTGGAATTTTGAAGACGGCCATAGTAATCGTGTCATACCCGATCCCATTCCGAACTCGGAAGTCAAGCCGGTTACGTCGTTTGTGTTAGTGGCCGACAAGCTGCGAAGCATCGATGCCGTCTCACTTTATTTTCTAATGTAAGAATTTATCATTAAATCTAATTTTTTAATTTTATCTGGATGCACAAAATTAATAGCTTCTCTAAATCTTATAAAATTTTCTTTACCAGTAATTGATAGTTTATGGGTAGTAAATTCCTTATTATTTAATTTTCTTTTAAATTCAATTATATTATTACATTTTATATTGAAATCATTTTCAAGAATATTTTTTATATCTTCCAAAAATTTCTTAGACTTAGAAGCCATATCTAAATTTCTTTTAATTTCTTTTGTTTTTTTATAAATTCTTAAGGCAACACATCCCTCATCATCAAAGATAGCTCCAATAAATTCTTTTTTCATCTCAATGGTATTAACAAAATCTGGAAAAACAAGATTTGTGCTTCTAAAATCTTTACACAAATTAAAAAGAAAATTGATTATGTTTTTGTTCTGAACCTGAACAAAAGATGTCCCAGAATTAGTTTTTCCGTAAATAAAATGTATATTGGGAAAACAAATCAAAAAATGTAATTTAAAATTATCTATTAATGATTGATTTTTGTTATTATATCTTAAATATCTTTTAGATACATATCCATCTGCCATAAGATGACCGACAATTCTGGCTAAGCTTATTTTATTATTCATAGAAATATTAGGCTCCTAAACTATATAAATCTTTCGGCTCCTAAAAATTTATAAGGGTAAAAGAACTCATTGTTTTATGAAACTTCAAAAAAGATTGTCGAGAGTGTATAAAGACAAAAAATATCACAAATATCTAATAGTAATTCCAGAAAAAGAAATTAAAAATAGCGGTTTTAAGGAAGGGGAGGAACTTAAAATTAAGGCAAAAAAAGGAGAAATAAAAATTGAGAGGTAAAATCAAGCTTTCTTGAACTTGCTTACCATTTCTATGAAGTCTTCCTGCCCCAAAAACATTGCCCTGCAGCAATATCTTTCCAATCCCAAATCATCAAGGACTTTTTTTGGATTTTCCCCTTCGCCAACTCTTTTTTTATATTCTTCCCACAAATGCCCTATTGGTTTTCCGCAGGAAAAGCATCTTACAGGAACTATCATAATATTAATTCTAAATGATAGTTTTTAAAGGTTATTATATAATTGAGTTTCATTAAGTTTAAATAAGGATTCTTGCAGTAAGAAACATGGCTGAATCGCAAGCAAGCGCATCTTTAAGAAAAGAAGCTGAAGAGATAATAAAACTCAATAATGTTCACAAGGACTATTTTATGGGAGACAGCATAATAAGGGCGCTTGATGGAGTTGATGTTTCGATAAAGAAAGGGGATTTTATTGCGATTGTAGGCCCAAGCGGTTCTGGAAAAAGCACAATGATGAACATGGTTGGTGCATTGGACTTGGCGTCAAAGGGCGAGATATTTCTTGACGGCAGGGACATAGAGCATCTTGAAGAATCGGAACTTGCACAGGTAAGGGGGAAAAAAATAGGGTTTGTGTTCCAGACTTTTAATTTAATTCCAACATTAAATGCATTGGAAAACGTAATGCTTCCCATGCTTTTCCAGGGAATAAGCAAAGAGGAGAGAATTGAAAGGGCTGAAAAAATTCTTGGCCAGGTCAGGCTTGAGCATAGAAAAGATCATCTTCCGGGAGAGTTATCAGGGGGAGAAAGACAGAGAGTTGCAATAGGAAGAGCCCTTGCAAATGACCCAGAAGTAATATTGGCGGATGAACCAACAGGAAATCTTGACAGCAAAACAGGACAAGAGATAATTAAATTATTGGTTGATTTGAATAAGCAAGGAAGAACAATAATTTTGGTTACACATGATTTAAGCCTCACAAAATATGCAAACAAGATAATAAGACTGAAAGATGGAAGAATAGAAGGAACAGGAAGGCCGCATTAACTTAATTACACAAATACTTATAAATAATAAATAAAAACCTGAATTATAAAATGAACAAAAAATATCTGATATCGGCGGTGTTTATGCTTGCTTTTTTTATAGCAATAGCAAGCCAAATCTCAGCAGTCTCTATAAAAGATGTAACAAGCAGTCCTTCACAAGTTGTTCCAGGGGAGACAAGTGATATCTCAATTAGAATGGAAAACATATTTGATTATACAGTTTACAACTTAAATGTGAAGCTTGATCTGACAAATGTTCCTTTTGCTCCATATCAGTCAAGTTCTGAAAAATTCATTGATGAACTGGATGATGGCGATAGAGAAACCTTTAATTTTGAGTTAATAATCCTTCCTTCTGCATCAGCAGGGATATACAAGATCCCGGTGCAGATAACTTATGAAGGAAATAATGGAAGCATTATTTCAAAACAAGAACTTATAAGCCTTACAGTGAATTCCGCTCCGCGGCTGACTTTTTCTGTAGACAGCTCTGAAACCCTGATAAAAGGAAAAGAAAATTCGCTGACTGTTAAAATAATTAACTCAGGGCTCTCTGACGTAAAATTCCTTTATCTCTCTCTCGCTGACAGCGGAGGAATAAGCATTTTATCAACAAGGGAGCAGTATTTGGGGGATATAAGCAGTGATGATTTTGATACAACAACATTCAGCGTGTATGTAAATTCAAATGCATTAAGCAGTGTCAGCATTCCTGTAACTATCAGATATCTTGACTCAACAAACAAGGAATACACTGAAACAAAAGAGATATCAGTAAAAACATACTCCTTAAATGAAGCCCAGGATTTGGGGTTGATAGTCAAGCCCAATTATCTGTTATATATTCTTGCTGGGATAATTGTTCTGATTTATTTGATATACAGATTTCTAAGAAAGAGAAAATTAAAGAAACAGAGGAGTTAAAATGAAAGATTACCTATTTCTTGCATTTAACAATCTTAAAAGAAGAAAGTTAAGATCCTGGCTTACTATGATTGGAATATTCATAGGGATAGCATCTGTTGTTGCCTTAATCTCGCTTGGCCAGGGGTTGCAGGCATCTATAGAGCAGCAGTTTGCAGCGCTTGGAACAGATAAAATAACAATAACCCCAAAAGGAACATTTGGAGGACTGCCAAGTTCAAAACCCCTGACTGAAAAAGACCTAAAGATTGTTGAAAGCGTGAGTGGAGTTGATATTGCAACAGCATATCTCTTGGATTCGCTTGATGCAGAATACAAATCCCAGAATAAAAATGTAATAATATACGGGATAGATCCTGACAAATATCCAAAACTTTTTTCACAAACCTATACAATTGAATTCGGAAGGGACTTCAAGGCAGGGGATAAAACAAGGGTGGTTCTCGGATACAATGCGGCGAACAAGGATTTTGAAAAAAATATAAGTGTAGGCAATAAAATCACAATTTTGGGGGAAACTTTTGAGGTAATAGGAATACTGAAAAAAATCGGTTCTCCTACTGATGACAGCGCAATAATCATGCCTATTGAATCTCTAAGGGATTTAACAGGAGAAAAAGATAAGGTTTCTGGAATTTTTGCAAAAATAAAGACAGGAGAAGACGTGAATAAAGTTGCAGCAGACATTGAAAAAGAGCTTAAAAAAGAGAGGGGTGAAAAATTAAGTGAAAAGCCCCAGACTTTTGATGTCCAAACATCTGAGCAGCTTCTAAATACTTTCGGGGATATTCTGGACGTGGTTCAGGCAGTTTTAGTCGGAATTGCCGCAATCTCACTTCTCGTCGGAGGAATAGGAATAATGAACACAATGTACACTGCTGTTATTGAAAGAACAAAGGAGATAGGAACAATGAAGGCTGTCGGTGCTAAAAATTCAGACATACTATTTATATTTTTGTTTGAATCTGGTTTGCTCGGGCTTGTTGGGGGAGCAATAGGAATCGGAATAGGAATTGGGCTTGGAAAAATTGCAGAGTATTTTGCAGCGAGCGCGCTTGGAACTGATTTATTCCATGCTGTATTCCCTTGGTATCTAATTGTTGGAGCACTTGCCTTTTCTTTCTTCATAGGAACTATTTCTGGAGTTCTTCCTGCTATGCAGGCTGCAAAACTAAAGCCTGCTGATGCATTGAGGTATGAATAAAATTTCTAATGTTATATCAAATCTTTGATTTGAATTTGAGATATAAGTAAAATAATAATTCAACACAAATATTTAAAAAGATATTTTTGTTTTCTATTTCTTAAACATTTAAAAAAGAGGAAAGATGCCGAAGAAATGTATATATTGCAGCAAGGAAATTGATGAAACGAGTGTAATAGATTTCTGCGAAAGATGCGGAATTGGAGTATGGGGAGAGAGAATGTTCAATGCGATTGTCAAGAACATGGAAGACGCCCAGAATAAAGGAAATATCAACTCAAAGGGGCTGTTTATAGGAGGAGACGAGGTAAAAAGCTACAGAAAATTCATTTAATTCTCTTTAAAAGATAGTTTTTTAAATCAAATATTTCTGATTAATTTATGGTTAAAAGAAAGAAGATTAGAACCCGGGGAAAATTGAGCCTTAGCAGGTGGTTTCAGGAGCTGAAAGAGGGTGACAGAGTGGCTATATCCAGGGAACCTGCTGTCCAGTCATCTTTTCCGGAAAGAATGCAGGGACGGACAGGGGTAGTGGAGGGAAAAAGGGGAAGAACATATCTGGTCAGGATAAAGGATCATGACAAGGAGAAAAAATATCTCATAGCGCCGATACATCTTAAAAAAATGTCCTGAACTTAAAAACAAAATGATAAAAGATAATATTTCAATAAGCATGGCAGAATCTGTAAGATATCTCGGAAAAGAGGAAAAACATGCTGAATTAAGGGGATTCGTGAAAAAATTCATAAAAATAACCCCTGAAGATGCTGCAGAACTAAGAAAAAAGATAGATGGTTTTGGCCTTATGAAGGTGAAACCAGAGCACATTTCAAAGATAATAGACCTTCTTCCTGAAAAAAACGAGGACCTGAACAAAATATTCAATGATATAAATTTGGATGAAGATGAAAACTCAAAAATACTCGGGGCAGTTAAAGAATATCTATAAGGAAAATGGAAAAAGAAGAATATGCCATCATACTAGACTACTTACAGAACGGATATCCTCTAGAAGGGAAAATGATGCCTATAGCACAGGCTATCGGAAAAATTAATATGACTCTTCTGGAATTGGTTCCCAGAAGGGGGATCAATCTTGAGGCAGGAGAAGAAGTTTATATAGGGGAAGGCAAGCGAGACAAGATATATTACATCCTCGGAAGGTTAAAGAGGGAAAAACTGACGGAAGGGGCAAAAAATCAGCTGCAGGAGTTCGTATCAAAATTAGTCAGGGAAAATGAGAAGAGATTTTTAGATTTCTTCAACAGGGCTGAAGCCATAAACAAAAGAATGCATCAGATAGAATTATTGCCGGGAATGGGAAAGAAACACATGAAAGAAATTTTGGAAAAAAGAAATGAAAAAGAATTTGAATCATTTGAAGATATGAAAAAAAGGATTCCTAATTTGCCTGACCCGGAGAAGGCAATTCAGAAAAGAATATTTCAGGAGTTGACAAGCATGGAAAGATACAATTTATTCATACATTAAATTCAATAAAAAATGGAACAAAAAACAGCGCCGCAAAGCAAAGAGCAGAAATATGAAGACAAGCTCGTGAGAATATTGTCAAAAGATATAGAAGGAAGAAATACATTATATCACGGGCTTACAAAAGTAAAGGGGATTTCATGGAGCATGGCAAATGCAATATGCAATGCCCTTAAACTGGATAAGAAAAGAAAGATAGGCTCTCTCACCAGCGAAGAAATAAAAAAGGTAACAGAATTCATGATCAATCCTTCTCTGCCGGGCTATTTATTTAATCGAAGAAAAGATTTTGAAACCGGGGCAAACAGGCATCTCCTAGGACCAAATCTTGAATTGCAGCATGAATTTGACATAAAAAGATTAAGGAAAATAAGAAGTTACAAAGGATACAGACATGCTATGGGCCTTCCTGTAAGAGGACAGAGAACAAGAAGCCATTTCAGGAAAAACAGAGGAAAATCAACTGGAATTAAAAAGAAGGTAATAAAAGAAACACAAAGGCCTGCAGAAAATAGAAAGGAAAAATGAAACGAAAACACAAGATATATTCAAAGCCGAGAAGACCTTTTGACAAGGCAAGAATAGAAGAAGAAGCAAAAATAATTGAGGAATTTGGATTGAAGAATAAAAGAGAGATATGGAAAGCTGATTCAAGAATAAAGGAAATAAGGGAAAAGGCAAAGAATCTGATTTCTGCCGACACTAACGAACAGAAAAAATTGTTCGACAGGCTGAAAAAAATGGGCTTTAACGTTAATTCAATAGGAAATGTTTTGTCTTTGGATAAAAGGGATTATCTTAGAAGGCGATTGCAGACAGTGCTTGTGAATAAAAAACTGGCTGCAAGTCCAAAAAGTTCAAGGCAGCTTATCACTCATAGAAAAGTTCTTGTTGGAGGAAAGGCTGTTGACAGCCCGTCATATCTGGTTCCGATAGATATGGAGGACAAAATAATAATAAAAATAAAGAAAAAATCTCCCAAAAAAGAAGAAATAAAGCAGGAGGAAATAAAAAATGAAGAAAACATCTGAAAAAGGTGAAGAAAAAACAGAAGAAAAGACCGAAAGCATTGATGAAATTGGGGAAAAGGAAGAGGCAGGAGAAGAAATCAAAAAAGAAAAGAAAAAGAAAGAAATAGAGGCTGTCGTAAACATATACACTTCTTTTAATAACACTCTTGTTCATGTGACAGATATGGCTGGAAAAACAATAGCAAAGGTAACAGGAGGAATGGTTACAAAACACGGAAGGTTAAAGGCTAATCCGACAATTGCCATGTTCATTGCAAAAAGAATATCTGAAATCATAAAGGATTTGGGAATAAAATCTCTTTATGTCAGAATAAGGGCAAAAACAAGAAATCCTGCACCTGGGCCTGGGGCAAATGCCATAATAAAAAGCCTTTCGAGAGAAGGTTATAAAATACTGAACATATTGGACACTACAAGATTCCCAAGAGGAGGGCCTAAGAAGAAGGGGGGGAGAAGGGGAAGAAGACCTTAGGCAATAACTTTAAAAATAATCTTTTCGAAAAAGATTAGACAAATAAACCTTTAAAAAAGGTTTCCAAGAAAAACAAAATTAAAATGGAAATAATCGAGAAAAAAAACAATAAGATTGTGTTCAGGGCACAAATGGATGAGACAATAGCAAATGCAATAAGAAGATATCTGGGACATGTTCCAATACTGGCTGTTGATGAAGTTGAAATAGAAAAAAATGATTCTGCTCTTTATGACGAAACAATCGCGCATAGAATAGGGCTGATTCCGCTTAAAACAGACAAGACTGTGAATGAAAAAACCACTGCAAACCTTAAGCTTTCTACAGACAAGGAAGGGATAGTATATTCCGGAGGATTAAAGGGAAGCGTGAAGGTTGTTTATGACAAGATACCAATTACTCTTTTGAATAAAGGACAGGAATTTGAATTAACTGCGAGAGTAAGGGCTGGAAAAGGAGTGGAACATGCAAAATTTTCCCCTGGCTTGATGTTTTACAGGAATTTTGCAAGTGCAAAAATAGAGAAAGACTGCCCTCAGGAAATACTTGAAAGCTGCAAGAAGAACGCGATAAAAACAGAGGGAGGGAAGATTGTCATTTCAGATGTATATGGCAATGACGCCTGCGAGGCTATAATAGAAAAATATATGAAAGAAGGAAAGACACAGATAGAAATAATTCCAAGCGATGAATTGATAATAACGGTCGAATCATTCGGGCAGATGGATGCCGATGACATATTCAGAAAATCAATTGAAGCCCTAAAAAAAGATCTGACAACAGTCGAGAAGAAAGTTGAAAAATAAATATCCAGAGCCTTTCTGCTATTAAATAAAATGAAAAAATCAAAGACAAAAATAAGCAATCAGTTGGAAAGAAAAACAAGTGATGAGCTGGTCAGCACCATACTGGCATCAAAAAAGAACAATGCATGGAATGAAGTGGCTGCCATTTTGTCTGGCCCAAGAAAAGGAAGATTGAATCTTAATCTTGGAGAAATAAACAAAATAAGCAAGGCAGGAGAAACAATAGTTGTTCCTGGAAAAGTTTTGTCACAAGGAGAAATGGACAAAAAAATAAGATTGGTTGCCCTCGGATTTTCTGAAAATGCCAGGAGAAAAATCATTGATTCAAAAAGCGAAATTGAAACTATATTAAACGAAATAAAGAAAAATCCAGGTGCAAAGGGGGTAAGAATATTAAAATGAAAATCGGACAATTTGAGATAGATTTAGAAGAGTTTCAGCATTTTATAGTCAAGGCAAAGAAAAAAGGTTATGCTGGAGGCGGAAAAAAACAAAGAGCAAGTGACGGATCCAAAATCTTTGTATTTCAAGAGGGAAACTTCCACTATACTGATAATTATGATGGTTCTTATCAGGCTCCAGGAGATGAAATAACAAGATGGCAGAGAGAAGATGGACAAAGAATATGGCGTATGGCATATTCAGGAGGAATGCTTCCGAAATTTTGGGGGGATGAAAAACTGGCTGAAGAGACTTATAAATTTTTAAAAAAAATGTTAATGATGGTAAGTTTTGAGTATCCTTTTAGGGGGCCGCCGGGATATAATACAAAAGATTTCAGTTATCTTATGAACTTTAAGGGGGACATTAAAAGATTTGCAGGAAAAGAATTAATACGCAGTAAAAGATTAGAAGAAATGGTATTTTCACAGGACTTTATTGGAGGGTTGGTTATACCAAAATGAAAATAATAGACGGAAAAAACGCAGTTATGGGAAGATTAGCAAGCTATGCAGCCAAAGAGGCACTGAAAGGAGAAGAAATTGTAATTCTAAATTGCCAGGATGTTATAATAACAGGAAACAGGGAGAACATATTAAGGGAGTTCCAGGAGCAAAGAAGCAGAGTTGGATGGGGACAGAGGGGACCGAAACATATCAAGGCAAGCGACAGAATAGTAAAGAGAGTTATAAGAGGAATGCTGCCAGATTATAGAGAAGGAAGAGGGAGAGAGGCTTTCAGAAGAATAAGATGCTACATAGGAATTCCGAAAGAATTTGAAAATGCAAAAAAAATTGTTTCGGGAAAGGAGAAAAAAATTAAATTCTGCAGGGTTGGAGAATTCGTAAAATAAAATGACAGAGATAGTCACATCTGGAAAGAGTTTCACAAATTCACTCGTTTCCTTCGGAGAATTAAGATGAATACAGAAATAGTCACCTCAGGAAAAAGAAAAGCAGCAGTAGCGAGAGCTATGATAAAGGAAGGAGGGGGGCAAATAAAGATAAATAAAAAGAATTATCAGTTTCTTCAAATATTTGACAGATTAAGAATAGAGGAACCGATAAAAATATATGAAAAGGTTCTTGGAAAAATGAATCTTGACGCAAATATATCTGTAAGAGGCGGAGGAGAAAAAAGCCAGATAGAGGCTGCAAGGCTGGCGCTTGCGAAGGGAATGGTTAAATTCTCAAATTCAAAAGAACTTTCAAAGGCATTTCTGAATTATGACAGAAATCTTCTTATTGCAGATGTAAGAAGAAAAGAGGCTTACAAGCCTGGAGACAGCAAGGCAAGAAGACATAGGCAGACTTCTTATAGATAATTTTCAAAAATTATTTTATTCCAAGTCCTTCAAGCTTGTTCTGAACATGATTGAATAATGTCGTCGAAATTATGGGTTGGTGATTTCCATTGTGAATCTGGTTGTTGAATTTCACCTTACCTATATATGTGAAATTAGTGAGAATTTTTTTCAAGCCATTAATAGAGAGGTGATGCTTTTGAGCCAGTTGCCTTAAACTTATCTTATTATTTAAAAATTCTTGAAAAATTTCCTCAATCTCTGCAAAATTCTGGGCAGGAATTAATTTTTTATCCTCAATAACATAGCCAAAAGGTGCCCTGGACATGACTTTTCCTTTGGAAGCTTTTTCAATCATTCCTTTTTTCTGGTTTTCTGTCTTTGTTTTTAATTTAAGCTTCAGTTGTTCTAATTCCTGCTTAAGCTTTTGATTTTCCTTTCTCAAGTCTTCAGTATTGCTCATTTTAACCTAATTAAGAACAGGATTAAGTTTTTATATTTGCTTTTTTTATTAATAAAAAGGTGAAAAATGAATTCAATAATAATTCTGTTAATTGCAATATTATGGCTGTTTTTAGGATATAAATTTTATGGAAGATTCATAGAAAGAAGACTGAAGATATCTGACAGGAATAAAACTCCTGCGATGAGAAGCAAGGACAGAGTTGATTTTTCTCCTGCAAAAAAACCATTGTTAATAGGACATCATTTTGAGGCAATCGCGGGAGCAGGCCCGATAATAGGACCTATTCTCGCAATCAGCTATTTTGGCTGGCTTCCTGTTGTTCTTTGGATTTCTCTAGGTTCTGTTTTGATAGGAGCCATGCATGATTACACCAGCCTCATTGCTTCTGTTCGAAACAAGGCACAGGGAATTTCAAATATTGCGAAGAAAACACTGAACTCGAGAGCAGGAACTTTATTTGGGATAATGATTGTCATCACTCTTATTCTAATAATAACTGTTTTCAGTGTCTCGACTGCAGAGAGCATTGTAAATAAGACAGAATTAATCATCCCTCTTGTGACAATAAATCTGGTGGCTGTGATTTTTGGTTATTGTGTTGAAAAGCTTAAATGGGATTACAAAATTTTAACAGTGATAGCTTTAATTCTAATCTCTTTCTCAGTATGGGTTGGAATATCCTATCCCATGAATTTGTCATTTCTTAGTCCGGTTTTGCTGAGAAATATTCTAATTACTTTAATTATGATTTATGCAGGCATTGCCTCAATTGTTCCGGTCTGGATTCTGCTAAGGCCAAGAGATTTTCTTAGCTCAATTCACCTTTTCTTACTTTTAATTCTTGGACTGGTCGGTATTTTGATTATACATCCCGAAGTCAATGCTCCTGCTTACATTTCGGGCTCAATTTTTCCATTTTGGCCAATATTATTTATTACAGTTGCATGCGGTGCGGTGTCGGGATTTCATGGGCTGGTAGCGTCTGGAACAACAAGCAAGCAACTGGCAAAAGAATCTCATGGCAGGGCTGTTGGATATGGCGGAATGCTGCTTGAGGCAATGCTGGCAATTTTTGTCACGATTGTTGTGATTGCAGGGCTTGGATGGGGGACAGGAGTTCTGACATTCCAGACAGAGCTTGAAAAAGGATGGATTTCTCTTTTCTCATCAGGATATGGAAATATCCTTAGTCAGATAGGCATACCTTTTCTGACTTTTGGCGTTGCCAGTATTATAGGAGCTATGATGGTTAATCAATTTATTCTGACAACAGTGGATTCCTCCACCAGGCTTGGAAGATTTATAATCACGGAAAATCTGATTCAAAGGCTGAAAAAAAGGAAAATTCTTGTAACTTTCTTGATTCTGGTTCCTGCATGGATTCTTGCAATTACAAACACTTATGAGGGATTATGGAAACTTTTTGGAAGCACAAATCAGCTGATTGCTGCAATCACAATGATAGCTGTTTCTGCCTTCTTCATCTCCAGGAAAATCAAAATAAAATTCATTGCAATTCCTGCCTTCTTCATTTTAGTAACAACACTTTCAGCTCTTCTTTATCTCGCATTCAGGTCAGGGGGATATTGGAGCGAGGGAAACTTCATTCTTGTTGGAATTTCTTTGCTGATGTTTGTTCTCGGAGCATTTGTTGCTTGGGAAGGATTTAAGGTATTAAAAAGAAGTTTTTAGAGACAATCAGTTTTATAAAGAATTCAGCTGATAAAAAAACATTTAGGGAAAATGCTGGGGAATTGATAGTTCATTTGGTAGATCATGAAGATGTTTATGCGTATGTTTTTGATGGGAAATGGTTTGACATTGGAACTCACGAGGACTTGGAAAATGCCAGAAAAGAATTTTAGCAATTTTTCAGTGGACATAAATATTTAAAACAGGAATTCCAATAAAAATTGTCATGGAATCATCAGAAATTCTTTTGAGGTTCGGAATCACATTTCTTTTATCCCTGATTTTCGGTCTTGAGAGACTAAAGGCCCATAATCCCGTCGGATTCGGAACATTCAATTTCGTCGCTGTCGGATCCTGTTCTTTGGGAATCACTGCTGTTCTTATAAGCACTGAAACTCCTTTTGGGCTTCTATCTGCAATTGTTACGGGTATCGGTTTTCTTGGGGCAGGTGCACTGATAAAGAGCAATGACAGGGTGTTTGGCTTCACTACAGCTGCAAGCATATGGATATTGGCTATTTTTGGATTAACAATAGGGATAGGGGATTATTTCATCGGGGGCCTTCTTTATGCTTCAATATGGTTAATTCTTGGTATTGACAGGATATTGGAGGCCAGAGGAATAGGAACTTATCAAAAAAGAATAGTAATAACGACAAATAGAATGGTGGATGAGAAAGAGATAAGAAAGAACTTTGACGTAAGAAAATGCCAAATAGACCATCTCATCGTAAACAAAAAAGAAAACAAGTTGATAGTAAGTTATATTGTAAAGGGAAGCAAGGAAGAGCTGCTTCCAATACCTGCAAATCTTTACAGCAAGCCCTGGTTTGAATCAATGAAGATTACATAAAGGAAAAAGAATTAATACTGGTTTATGTTTGATGTGAGATGGATAAAGAAGAAGAAAGAAAGATTTCGGATTCTATAAAAAAAATATTGAATAAAAATCACCTTCTCACTCTTTCAACATCTAAAAACAATAAACCGCATTCTAATACAGCATTCTACACTTTTGACAAAAATATGAATCTATACATATGGAGCGAGGAAGGAACAGTTCATTCTGAAAATCTCAAGAAAAATAGAAAAATCGCTATTAATATATTTGATTCCAGACAGAAATGGGGCTCATTGCTTCAGGGATTGCAGGCAACAGGAACTGCCAACATTGTGGACAACAAAGAACTCATCAAGGCTGGAATTTTGTATATCAAAAGATTTCCAGCTTCCATGAAATTGGTGAAAAATCCAAAGAGGTTTCACGATAAAATTTTCGAGACAAAAATCTATAAAATCCAATTAGACAAAGTAAAAGTATTTGATGAAAAGGCATTTGGCAAGGGAGGTTCAAGAAAAATATCCTTAAGAAGATGAAAACCTAAAATTTTAAAAATAAGGGTTTTCTAGGTTTAATATGATAAATGGAAAGATAATCGCTGGAATTATAATCTCTGTCTTGATTATTCTTGGAGTGTACTTTTTTGTGAGTGTTGGAAATGTTCAGCAATCTGGAAATAGCATCAAGGTAACAGGAACAGGAAGTTCTGTGATAGAAGACACACGTACAATTGAAATAACATCGAATGGATTTTTTCCTGGAATTGTCACAATTTCTGTAGGAGATAATGTAACTTTTATAAACAAAGACACTGAAGAACACTGGCTAATATTAGAAATTCTTGATATTAGCCAAGAATTGCCTCAGGGTGACACATATAGTTTTGTCTTTAATGAAGCGGGAACATTTGAATATTATGATAATCTTAATAAAGATTTTACAGGCACAATTTTTGTGGAATAAAAGTTCTAAAATGAACATTAAGTCTGACACTGATTTTTTTCTAAGACTCGGGTTTGCCTTTGTTTTCATATTCTTCTTGAAAACTAAATAGACTGAAAAAACCAATAATTTTCATGATAACTTCAACCAAATTAGAAGTCATCGTTTTATTTATAAATAACAGTTTTCTTAATTTAACATGGACAAAAAATACCTTTTGGTGTCGTTTGAAGATGAAAGAACTAAAATAATAGCAGATATATTGGGAAATAAAACTTCTGGTAAGATAATTGATTTTCTTTCCGAGGTAAAGGAAGCAAGTGAAAAAGATATCTCGGATAAATTAAGTCTTCCTTTAAACACTGTTGAATATAATCTCAAGAAAATGATAAAGGCAGGATTAGTTGAGGAAACAAAGAACTTCTTCTGGAGTCCTAAGGGAAGGAAAATAAAAATGTACAAGTTTTCAAACAAATCAATAGTCATATCTCCAAAATCAAATAAAATTAGCTCGGAAATTAAACAGATTATACCAATGGCATTTATTTCGGGTGTTACAGCTGTTGGAATAAAGTTCTACTTAGACAGCAAAAATGCAATTTTAATGGCAGAGGAAAAAACAGTTGCACTTGCATCCGAGGCAGCAACAAATACAGCTTCACAATCAGCAAATATTATAAACACAGGGGATTATTGGATGTGGTTCCTTGGAGGGGCAGTTTTTATAATTGTCATGCTCATGGTAAGAATGATATTGTTTGAAAAAACATGGGCAAACAAAGGAGAAAAATAAGATGACAATGGACAAAGGAGTTCAGAAAACACTGATTATTGTGGGAGGGATTTTGCTGGCTATTGTAATTATATTTACATTTTCAAAATATTTCTTTTATCCTTCAACAATATCTTCATCAGGAACAGCAAAGATAGAGGTGGTTCCTGACTTTGTTTCTGTTTATTTCAACGTTGGCACAAAGGGAGCAACTGCAGATGAAGCAAGTGACAAGAACGCAGAAATAGTTGACGGGATGAAAGCAGCTCTTCTTGTAATCGGAATTGGCGAAGATGAAATAAAAACACAGAATTTCAATGTTTATCCTGATTATTATTATGATTATTCAAGCAGCAGGCAGAGAATAACAGGGTATTCTGCAAGCCATTCATTAAAGGTTGAAATTCCTGTTGATAAAAAAAACAAAATTGGAAGCGTTATAGATGCAGGGATAGGTGCTGGCGCAGGAGTGTCTTACATAAATTATGAGCTTAATGATGATAATCAGAAGAAATACAAAGTCGAGGCAATAAAACAAGCAACAGAAGATGCAAGAGCAAAGGCAGAAGCACTTGCAGAAGGCTCTGGAAGCAGCTTAGGAAGCCTGGTTTCTGTATCAAGCAGTGAATGGGGCTATGTTCCATGGCTTGCAGCTTCTGAAGCCCAAGTAAAAAGTGCTGATTCCGGAGCAGAAATTGCAACATCAATAAATCCTAGCGAGCAGGAAATCACAGCAACAGTCACCGCTGTTTTCAGGATAAGATAAATATTTCTCATAACAAAGAAAACCATATATACACTTTGAAATTTAATTCTTAATGGCAAATCCTATAGGGAGGGCAAAGGAACAAAGGGGAAAAAGCGAGAGAACAAACAAGCACATATATTCTGTTCCAGCTTTGGTAAACAAGATAATATACGAGGCAGACATCATACTTGAAATTCTTGATTCAAGATTCATAGAAAAGACGAGAAATGCTGAGATAGAGAAAAAAGTGAAGAGCCTTGGAAAAACACTTGTTTATGTTTTAAACAAAGCGGATTTGGTTGATATTGAAAAAGTAAAGACAAATGTGGAGCTTGAAAACCTGAAACCAAATGTCTTTTTTTCATATAAAGACAGGAAGAGTTCTGCAATTCTTAAAAGACTGATAAAAATAGAAGCTAGCAGATTAAAAAAGGATATTGTAAACATAGGAATTGTAGGATATCCTAATACTGGAAAAAGCTCTCTTATAAATTTGCTAGTTGGGAGGAAGGCTGCAAGAACTTCTTCAGAGGCAGGATACACTAAAGGCATACAGAAAATAAAAATCTCAAAAGGAATATATCTTATTGACACTCCCGGCATAATTCCTCTATATGAAAAATCACAGACAAATCGGGAGCTTGTTGTAAAACATTCACAAATAGGAGCAATCACATGGGACAGGACAAAAAATCCTGATATGGTTGTGTTCAGGCTGATGGGAGAATATCCTAAACTGCTGGAAAAATATTATGGAATTGATGCAAATGGAGATTCTGAAGTGTTAATTGAGCAGCTGGGAAGAAAATTTCATTATCTCAAGAAAGGAAATGAGGTTGATGAAATGAGAACAGCAAAGCATATTCTTAAGGACTGGCAAGAGGGGAAGATAAGGATATAACAGAAAGTGTTAATATAAACTCTTTATCTTACCAATATTTATACACATAAAAAATGGCTACTTCTTTTTTCTTTTCTTCTTCTGCCTCGAGAAAACTTCAACAAGCCTGTCATCAACCTTGAATCTAGAAGCGCCTGTTCCTGACTTTGTTCTTATCGCGCTTTGCCTTATTATTTCCTCTATCTGCTCTTTAACGCTAATCAAATTCTTTTTGGCTCGTTTGGAAATAACCTTCTTGATTTCTTCGCTAATAGAAATTGTTATAGTCGGCATTTTTACTTTTTTATCTTTTTCTTTTCCTTTTAGGCTTGTTTTTTCTGGAAAGGTTATATATATGATAGAGGGGAGTAAAAACCCACCATGCAAACAATACAATGACAACATACAAGACAATATCTGTTATGTATCTTGATAATAACGTGATAATTCCTATAGATATCATGGCTCTTATGAAAGTTTCCAGGATTATCCATATCAGAACGGATTTATTTGCCATCTTTATAAAGAAGAAATGCTGTTTTAAATAAGTTTCTTAGGAGAAGGATTAATGTATATACTCTTTCACGCGGGGAGTTTTAGTTATCCTGCCAAAATTTATACGTATAGAAAATGGTTAGTTAATCATCATCAAGATTTATGTCACTTCTTCTTCACATAAACCTTCTGGACATTGAAACTCTTGTAGATGCCTTCAAGAATGTCTGTGCCTGCATAACCTGCCAGAAGCGACAGCCTTGTGTCAAAGTCAAATATGATTCCGACAAAAATACCGATAACAACAGCGATTGCAACTGTTATCGCGTAATATGCCCATAAAATTCTTCTTTTCAATGACAATGCCTTGAGCAGCCCGACAAAGCCTCTCGTGAGTCCGCCAACGCCTCCTAAAAGTGCGGCAAGATATACGGGGTCCATTGTGAATAAGCAAGGAGAGAGGAATTTATAAAAGTGGTGGTTCGTTAGAAAATTATGGCACATAGAGATAAGACTAGAAAAAGAATCCAGAAAAAAGAACGTTTAAATGTTTTGAAGCGTGATAGATATATTTGTGGGTATTGCGGCAAGAAAAAGAAAGCATCTAGTTTAGAAATAGACCATATTATTCCGGTTCGTTATGGGGGTTTTCATGGTCTAAAAAATTGGGTTGCGTCTTGTAGAAGTTGCAATAGAAAAAAATGGCATTATGGTCCTCATGAAAACGGGTCTTCAAGATTAAAGTGGCATTATGGTCGTGAAGTGACTAAATGCAGTTGGATGGCAAAGGGCAGAAAATTTCCATCCAGAATCCCAAGGATTTCTTATAAGAGAATTATTTAAAAGAGGGGGTTGGGGGAAGGGGAAGATTTATAAATAAGTCTAACTTAGTTTGAATAAGTTAAAATGGTAAACGCATTAATCAAGCTTGATGAGAATGTCAATAGGATTTTGAATCTTATCAAAGCAAAATATGGATTTAAGGACAAATCAGAAGCGGTCGCATTTGTAGTGGGCAAGTATATTGATGATGAGGGCGAGCCTGAGTTAAGACCCGAGTTTATTGATAAAATGAGAAAAATACAGAAACAGAAATCTATCAAAGTCGATGATTTTGCTTCAAGATATGGACTTGTGAATTAAAATGTATTCTTTGGAAATAAAAGAGGAGCCTGACAGGATTTTTAAAAAATTATCAAGGAAAAACCTTAAGCAATTGTCAATAATTAATAAAAAAATTGAAGAAATAAGAGAAAATCCAGGTCATATATATAAGTTCTTAAGAAAACCGCTGCAGTCATTTAACAGGGTTCATATTGACAAGTCATTTGTTTTAATCTTTAAAATTGAGCATGGAAGAAAAACAGTTGTTATATATTATTATGGTCATCATGATAATGTTTACAAGTGGCGTCCGGGATGATTAAAAGGGAATTATTTAAGGGTTTCTAATATGTGCTTTACAATAGAATAAACATTTTAAACGTTTTATTTCTTATTTGTTAATGGGATGCGGAACGGCAAATATTGAAAGAAGACTTAAAAGTTTCAGCTCTGATATGAATATTGGATTTACATTGGATGCTGTAATTAGCGATTTATCCAGCCTGAAAAACCATAAAACCCATGAGATAGAAGAAGGAAGTATAAGAGAAACATATCAAAAAGTTTTGGATGCCTGCGTAAAAAATAAAGTTAATCATAAGGCATTAATATACTTAATAGAAATAAGAGACGGGAAAATTTCTCCGGAACCCGTAATAGGATATGTTATCCGTGAATTATCCTGGCTGAATAAAATATATCTCTCAAGAACCCAGAGGGCTGTTGAAGAAGGCATGTTCAGGCGATGAATTCTAAATGAA
>ERZ1292629.449-Hain-H43-01um-R1-449-length-44505-cov-6_pt1 | contig 21242 bp, 23 predicted proteins | sample MGYA00564399_ERZ1292629 | MGnify/ENA primary metagenome ERZ1292629 (study PRJEB36523, sample SAMEA6512636) | groundwater metagenome | collected 2019-01-08 | study: AquaDiva: Metagenomics assemblies of 32 groundwater samples | reverse complement strand
TCAGTCTCGAGCGCTTGCGTACAGTTTGGTAAGTTAAATGAAAGTGAGTTGGCAGATATTCCTCCCGAGAATGTTGAGGTGGAATTTCCGTTGACGGTTATTGCATGTGCTGAAGTGAGTTGGTTGAGTGAGATTCCTCCGGCAAATGAACTGGTACCAGTTCCCTGCGAGTTAATGATTCCACCCGTAAGGGTGAGACCTCCGGCTGATGCAAGTCCATCTCTTCCTACTGATACACCTCCAAAGAATGTGGAGGTTGCTCCACCACTTACTACTACTGAAGCTCCAATGGTAGTGGTGCCCGTAAGGTGAGAGGTGGAACTTGCATTGAGTACTCCCAAAGTAGAGAGACTGGTGGTCGCAGTCAGTGAATCTATGGAGAGAGCATTATTGAGATCAAAGAGTACTTGGTTGGTTGATCCTACAGTAGTGATGTTTCTTCCTCCTACGAGTGTGAGAGTCTCACTGTTGGTGATAGAGTCAGATCCTGTATCTCCTGCGGCGGTAAATGACGTAAACGATCCGGAACACACTCCATTACTACTGGTACAGACTCGTCCTCCACCATCAGCAAGGAGTCTTCCTGCCACTTCAAGTCTTCCTGCAATAGTTGAGGTACCGGTACCTTGTACGGTAATGAGGTTACCGATGGTTGAGGTGCCGGTTACGAGTGATTGACCACCGATTGAGAGAGTTCGACCTGGTGTGGTGGTTCCAATTCCGAGGGAAGAGTATCCGAGGATGTTTCCGGTGGCTTGAATGGTTGAGCTGGCATACACACTTGCTCCACTACTTGTAGCAAACACATCATCGAGACCGACGAGGGTTGAGTTTACAGAGAAGGTGGTTCCAAGGAGCGAGAGGTTGTGGCCTGCCGTGTAGGTGGTGTTGGTATCGACGTCAGTTCCACAGATGATGGCTCCATTCGCATCAGTCTCGAGCGCTTGCGTACAGTTTGGTAAGTTAAATGAAAGTGAGTTGGCAGTGATACCTCCCGAGAATGTTGAGGTGGAATTCCCGTTGATCGTGATTGCATGTGCTGAAGTGAGTTGGTTGAGTGAGATTCCTCCGGCAAATGAGGAAGTGGCTGAGGAGGAGTTTGTGAGTTTTCCTCCTAAAATTCCGAAAGATGATGAAGTGGCATTGGTGAAAGTGGTGTTCCCCGCGAGCGTGGCATTGCCCGTTGCGTGCAGTGTCGTACTTGCATTGAGTGATTGACCAAAGATACCAGAGTATCCAATGATGTTTCCAGAAGCTTGCAGTGTACTTGAGGCGTAGACACTTGAACCCGTGGTGGTGGCAAAAATGTCTCTCATAGAGAAGAGTGTATTTTGCACACTTATAGTAGAACCAGAAATATCGATGTTATTCCCCGCAATTACGGAAGCGCCAGCACAAACTCCATTTGCGCTTGTACACACCCTCTGACCACCCTCCGCAAGGATTTTTCCTGTCACTTCGAGTCTTCCTGCAAAAGTACTTGTGCCTGTTCCTTCAACTTTTAAAAGATTCCCGACAGTCGATGTACCTGAAACAAGTTCCTGTCCTTCAACTGAGAATGTGCGACCGGGTGTTGATGTACCTATGCCTACAAAATCTGTAATTGTTGTTAATCGTACCGAAGTGCCATCATCAGTCCAGCCGCCAGCACTAGCCGCAGAACAAACTCCATTCGATGAAGTACATACACGCCCTCCTCCATCCGCTAAAAGCCGCCCCTCAATCTCAAGACGACCTGTGATAGTAGAAGTTCCCGTATTTAAAACATTCAAAACATTATCAATAGTTGTCGTCCCACTAATATATACTTCACCTACAACACCAAGTTGACCCGCAGGGGATGAACTCCCAACTCCAAGCGAACCCGTGATATTGCCACCCGATAATGGTAAATAATTATTTAATTCACCAGTAGTTGCATACCCCGCAATAGTAGAATTAGTAATCGTAGCACTGGCAATGGTTACGCCATTTAAATGATCGATTCTTTGAGACTGTGCGAATGGTCGTAAATCAATCTTATTATTTTGTAAAGAATTTATTCTGTTATCTATTATTACTAATTTTTGTTGAAGGTCGCCATGCGCCAATTGTAGACGCTCTAAACTTGCACTATCAGCATTACCACCATACACAATAATCTGATTTGGAACTTGACTGGGCGATGTTTCTTTTACAATTGTTTGTTCGTGTATAATATATTTTCCAGACGCAATATCATTTTTAAGCTCACGATATTGCATTGCTATATTATTTGAATTTTCATTAATGCTGCGCGATAAATTATTAATAATGCCAACTAATTTATTTTCATCGTATCGATCACCAAAAATACTTAACTGTATATTATGCAATGTTTGTAATATTTTTGCAGAGGCAGCCTGAGCATTTTTTAAAAAAACATCATTCGCTCCAACAAAACTGCCTAACAATGCAACAATTAATACCGCTGTGATTGTGAGAAACGTTTTGTTAGAAATATATTTCTTTCTTGGCTGGGCATCTGTTATTTCAGTGTGCTGTAAATCTTTCTTTACTTCTTCGGCCTGTGTTACAAAATCAACACCAGAATTTAATCGATATGATTTATTACTTTGCTGTTCAGTAACATATTTTTGTACAGCCTGACGAGTTACAAACCATTTACCTGCAAGCTTTACACTTGGTAACTTTCCTTGGCGACACCGAAGACCAAGATATTCTGCGCTATAGGGAGTCTCATTGGCTACTGTACTAATCGACAATAAATCTTGATCCCCCGAAATATTTTTTATATATAAAGCCAACTCCTCCTCACTGGTAAACCACTTACCATCGATTTTTGTACACTTAAGCCTTCCTTGCCTACAACGCAACGTTAAATACTCGGAACTATAATTTGTTCCTTCTGAAATTTCAGATACTGGTTTCAATTTTTCATTAAACTCATCCATCAAAATATCCTTATACTACAACGCTCCGATACGTATCGGGGTCGATATCGGGGTATATTTAACAGGAATATTATTATGCAAATTACTTAGCCTCTCCATACACGAAGTATAGAACAATGAAGTTCAAAATCGCATTATAAAATAGCCAAAATTGCCTTAAATTAAGCTATACTACCCAAAACGGCAACGTAATCAGTATCTAAAAAAATAATATTCTCATATCCCTTATCAAACATATAAGTTACTAAACATTACTAATCATTACTGCATAATCATTAAAAAACTCATATAATTTTGCTCATGTCAGCCGTGTAATTCTTGTCGAATATTTTTATAAATTAAACAAAAATGCTAAATAGTTTTCCACATGATTTTTTAAAATAATATACAAAAAAGCGACTCATTGGTCGCTTTTTTGTATAAATAAATATACTTTTTAATCTAACTTAAAGCCGATTTTTTGAGGAGTTTCTGATGCCGAAGCAACATTGCCAAAATTTTCTTCGTACTTTTTTAGATTATCAGCGAGTGCCGCGATAATGCGCTTTACATGGCTGGGGCTTACAATCACACGTGAAGCAAGTACACCCACCGGTGGAGTAATATTCATAAAATCAATTACAAATTCTTCTTGCGTATGTGCAACCTGCATCATATTTGAATACACGCCTTTTAGATCACTATCTGATGCTTTGATTTGAATCTGCCCACCTTGCGTCGAGGCAGGTTGCTGGTTTTGTTCATTCATATTATTTTTGTTAACTATTAATTTATAAATTCTGCCTGGTGGCAAGCGCAAAAGACATAAAGTATGACTCGAGCGCACCGAGCGAACTTTGATATTCGCGACCTCCATACACTGCATCACAAAATACTTCGCGCGCCCGTGCTATTTCCTGATGTCGCCCGTTCCAGCGCCGATCTTCAAGCGTTAAATCAAACAATTCGAGTGCGCGATCTACCGCACCCCAAAAAAGTTTTTCGTCTTTGCCTTGGGTCTTGCGTGCTCGCCCAACTTCACTACCAATATTGCCGAGTTGCTCAAAAAGCGACAGCTCCGACCACCGTCCAGCTGCGAGTGTTTTATGTATTAGTTTTCTCTCAATTTTTATCTCTACCATAAAGTGGACTGAGACATCGGACGTCTCAGTAAGCGTTAGTTGGTAATTTATTAATTTGATCTTGCGTTAAATTCGAAACGCAATACGCGGGATCATTGCAATCGAGGCCGAAAACAGTGCCATCGAGATCTCCATCAAGGGCTGAATTATGATAACCGCGTGATTTATTTTTATAATCATTATAACGACTTAAACACGTCTGTGAACTAGTTTTGCCAGCGAGAAGAAAAGCCCTTAGAACATAGTTTTTCTTCTTATTATCAACACGATAATCATAGACAAGGGGCGGATAAGGATCATTTGGAATAGAGCCTATATGTTGCGGTGCAAGAACTGAAAGCTCATCTGGATAAATATAATTTGTTGATGAAGCCGCGTTTTGATCACTCCAAAGCTCCAAACCGAGTTGTATTTGCCTTAAATCGGCAACTCGGCGAGCATCGACACTTTTAACGCGCGCCGTATTGAGCGACGAAAGAAAAACCGAGGCTAATAAACCTAAAATTATGAGAAATACTATCGTCCCCAAGATATTCAAGCCAAACAAAGCATCTATTATAATTGCTACAGTAGCAACTACAAGAAGTGTATCTAGTAGGATCAGACCATTATCCTGCAAAAACGAGTAAATTTTCAGTTGCCAATCTGAATCGCAATTTGCATATATAAAAGAAAGAGCTATACGCAATACAACGAGACACAAAACCACGCCATAAATATATTTTCTGCGTCGGCTGATAGGTTTTCTCATATAGCTTATTTTAATCCCCTATTCCCTAATGCGCCAGCCGATTTTGAAGAGATACCATACGAGGTAGCCAAGGCCTAGAATGAGAGCTGTGATAATGCCAAGGCCAATGCCGAAGCTTGATTCACACACACCTATCATGGAACACCGCAAGCCGTCTACAAAATAGAAAAATGGGTTAATACGTACAATCCATTGAAGCCCCGCCGGCATCATATAAATCGAGTTAAACACTCCGCCAAGGAACGTGAGCGGTGTTATAAGAAAAATACTTGGTACGCTAAGTTGCTCAAAATTCTTTGACCACAGCGCAACGAGCATCCCCAGAAACGAAAAAATGGTTGAGATAGAAATGATATAGAAAAGCATGAGCCAAAAATGCGCAATCGAGGCTGATGTAAAAAATATTCCCAGTATATACACGCCGAGACCTACGATAACAGCACGAGTGACGCCACCCGCCATAAAACCAAGTATCATTTCGAAATACGAAAACGGCGCTACCAAAATTTCATCAATCGAACGAATCCATTTTGCAAAATAGACGGAGCTCGAGGTATGTGCAAATGCCGACGTCATCATATTCATCATTACAAGCCCGGGGATCACAAAATCGATGTATGAAACGCCGCCAATTGAACTAATGCGAGAACCAATGACATGACCGAAAATAAGTATATAGAGAAGCGCAGAACTCCATGGAGCGCCAAGTGTTTGGATCCATACGCGAAACATGCGCCCTACTTCGCGGCTGATAAACGTATAGAGACCGATCCAGTTAATATTTTTTATGTTATTTGCCATTGCCGTTTTTTGTTATTTCCAAAAATCGCTGCTCAAGTTTTTTACCACCTTCAATAAATTCACTTTTATCACCAATAGCTGCGATCTCGCCCTTGTTAATTATGGCTATTCGATTACACAAAAGCTCAACTTCTTCCAGATAATGTGAAGTTAGCAAAATCGTTTTGCCGGCCTTGTTCATCTCTTGCAAATAGCGCCACAAATCATGACGCAATTCTACGTCCACCCCCGCGGTCGGCTCATCAAGTATTAAAAGATCGGGATCATGAACCATTGCACGTGCAAGCATAACACGGCGCTTGAGCCCACCCGAAAGCGCCTGAAATGGCTTTTTGGCGTGTGGCAACATTTCAAAACGATCAAGCACGTCGTTAATGCGACTCGCGCGAACCGCTTTTGGCATACCGTAATACCCAGCGACATAATAAAGGATATCGTATGTTGTCGCAAAAATATCAACATTAAAATCCTGTGGAGCAAGGCCAATGCGCTTTCGAGCATCACGATACTCTGTAACTACATCGATACCGAATGTTTTAATTGAGCCACTCGTTACCGTAGAAATACCGGTAATACATTTTATTGTCGTGGTCTTTCCTGCCCCATTGGGTCCGAGAAACCCAAAAAACTCACCTTTTTTAATTTCAAAAGAGATGTTATTTACAGCAACACTTTCGCCATACTTTTTTGTAAGGTTTTCTATTTCGAGAGCTGGAGAATCCATTAGTTTTACAATAATACCACATAAAATCATAAATTACCAAACTATGATACACTCGAAAGTATGCTAATCGATGATGTAAAAATTACCGTACGCGCCGGCCATGGCGGCAAAGGCTCGGTTTCATTTAACAAAAACGCAATGAGCCTTGGCCCTGTGGGTGGATCAGGCGGCAACGGTGGCAGTGTAGTTTTTGTGGGCGTAAGCGACCTTTCCGCGCTCAATCAATTCAGGTACAAAAAAGAGCTTGCCGCCCAAAACGGTGCCGCTGGCCGAGATCAATTTCGCGACGGCGCCAACAGCGAAGATCTACTGCTTAAAATACCTGTCGGCACTGTTATCCATAATCTCACCTCAGGCGCTGATCAAGAAATAATTCATATCGATGAAAGAATCACTATTGCGAAGGGTGGCTACGGCGGTAAAGGAAATTTTCTTTTTCGCTCGAGCCGAAATACAACGCCAATGCAATCACAGCCGGGCTTGCCGGGCGAAGAATATGAACTCCGACTTGAACTTAAACTCATCGCCGATGTTGGTTTTATTGGCCTTCCAAATGTTGGCAAATCGAGTTTTCTTAATGAAATTACCAATGCCCAAAGCAAAGTTGCAAATTACAAATTCACTACACTTGAGCCGAATCTCGGAGTATATTTTGATTTAATTCTTGCTGACATTCCAGGACTCATTGAAGGCGCGTCGGAAGGAAAAGGCCTTGGCATAAAATTCTTGCGCCATGTTGAACGCACAAAAGTATTTTTTCACTTTATTGCCGCGGACTCCCCCACGCCCGTGCATGATTACAAAACCATCCGCAAAGAACTCGGCGCGTACAACAAGGCGCTTCTTAAAAAGCCCGAATATATTATTGTAAGCCGTAGTGATACGGTATCTGCCGCCGTACTGAAAAAGACAATCGCAACATTAAAAAAGAGCAACAAAAACATTTTGCCACTCTCGATTTACGATATCGACAGTATAAAGAAAGAAGAAAAAATTCTCGCGACTCTCATACTCAAGAAACACTCACCAGCAGACTAAAATTAATTTTACCAAGGGTTACCCTTGGTTATTTAACGGCCAAAGTGGTATTTTTAAATTGTCTATGCCTTTTCATTCTTACCGTGTTCTTCTTTGTATTTTCTCACCTTTTCCAGCGCTTCTTTAATAATTTGTTTGTGTATAAGAAGATTTTTCTCCAGCAATTCAGGCGTAAGTTTTGAATCATTGCCACTCATCCATTCTTCTTCTCTTCGTATCTCAGGATCTTTTTCACTCTCCTCATTCAACCTTTTAAATAGCAAATTTTTTATATTATTCTGTAATTCGCGCTCTTCCTGAATATTCTTTTAGATTTCAGAGTCTGAATATGCTTCATTAAAAGCTGTTTTAAACCGCTCGCCATTATACATACCCTTTCGGGCGCCCTCTATGTACGCTGAATTGCGCTTTGCATAATATATAGCATTTGTCCCTTTATTATATTTTTCTCGTGCTGACTCAACATCTTCGCCACCTTTTTCTATTTTGTTGAAAAGATACTGCAATTCTCTTTCTAACTCACTTAAGCAATATTCAAGCTCTTTATCGTTTAGAAGCTTGAGATCTACAATTTTTTGCAAGGAACTCTTTATTGCATCATACCTCTCTGGCTTAGGATCCTGCTCTACGTCTTCAAATTCTTCTTCTGGTGATTTTGGCATAATAAATATATTAAATGTTAATACATTCATTTAACTCTCTCTCTCTCTTTGATGTCAAATGTAATTTTGAGGACAAAAAAATTGACACTAAAGTGTCTGTTTTTAAATTTTGGTTAAATTTCATTTCTTACCAAGGGTTACCCTTGGTTGGCTTTAGACTCAAGAGACACTCACCGGCAAACTAAAACTAAAACGTGAACCTTTACCCAATTCCGAGCGGAATGCGACAGTACCATTCATTTTTTCTACAAGTTCGTGGGTTATAAAAAGACCGAGACCGGTACCAATAATTTCTTTAATTTCTTTTGTCTCTGATCTGAAAAACTTTTCAAACATGTGCTTTTGATCTTCGGGCGTCATGCCGAAACCATTATCTTCTACGTGCGTGGTAAGCATACTGCCGTTCACTTCATGATAAATTTTTACCCATCCGCCTGAATGGTTATATTTGATTGCGTTTGAAATAAAATTCATTGTGACTTCTTTTACTCGATCGGGATCCATCAACACACGCGGCGACACACCAGCAAGCGGTTCATAGGTAAGAGTTATGTTTTTTTCTCTCGCGAGAGGCTCTGCTTCTGTTACGATCGCGCGAATTGCTGGCGCAATATCTTGCGCTGCTACTTGAATTTTAAGACGCCCTGCGTCATTGCGTGCAATCTCTAAAATATCATTTACCAGTTGCACAAGACGATCGTTTGCTGTTTTTATTTTCTCAAGTGTATCACGAAGTGCTTCTGGCACCTCACCCAGCGTACCGTCAAGCACAAGCGAGAGTGACCATTTTGTAGCAGTTACGGGCGTGCGAAGCTCGTGGGCAGCAATAAACACAAATTCTTTTCGGAGCTCTTCAAGGCGTTTTAAACCCTCCGTCATTTTATTAAATGCGCTCCCCAATTCTTCCAACTCGTCTCCTGTTGTTATGAGAGTTTTTGCACCAAAATTTCCTCTTTCAATTTCTGCAGCCTGTGTTTCAAGATTATGAATAGGCCGCACAATGCGCCCCGCAAAAAAAGGAGCCAGTAACAACACAATAATAATACTCCCCACTAAAACACCTACCATTTGATTTCGAATTGCATTAATTACAATATCAGCATCATCACGCGGCCATTCAACAAATAAACCCCATCCAAGATCATCAACCGCCACTCCCGCTCCAACAACAGGCTCATTATTTAAAAAACTATTATACCGATCGCTCTGCGCAAAGCCGTTAAATTTTTCGCCAATGAGCACATCGCGAACGCGCGGGAATTGTACAAGGCTACTTCCGGTGCCATACTGATCTGCGTTCGGAACATTACCGCGCGCTAAAAGACGCCCGCGGCTATCAACGAGAACCATATATCCTTTTTGACCTATGCGAACAGTTTCAAGCGATCTTAAAATATTATCTGAACTCTGAACACTATCAAGATTTATATCGGCAATAATAACAGTATTAACTTCGGCGCCACGCGCCGTTCCCAACGGCACCGCTATAAACACACGAGGCCCCGACGCAAGATATTGCACTGGGCTTATATATCGTACTTTGTCTTTCACGACCTGCCCATACAATGCCCGCGAAAGATCAATACCGTCATCGAGAGGACTTACTCCATTGTTCTGAAAACTTTTCATTAACACTTTATCTTTTTGTAAATCAACAATTTGAACACTTTCAAATGCCGCGTTTTCACTTAAAATTCCCTGAAGCGCAATCTCTCGATTCGTATAATCACGCATTTCAATTAATTTAAATGAATCGGTAAAAAACTTTTGAATTTCAATAAGTTTTTGGTTGATTGCTTGCACTTCAAGATTCGATACATCACGTCCATGAGATTGATCGATAAGGTAAAGCGAAACCATACCCAAAAAAAGTACCGGACTCAATGCAAGGGCAATAAAATAAATCAGCAATTTATCTTGTATGCGATGTATTTTCATTGTTTATTTCATTGTACGCTCTTTGCGTGTCACTGTGGTGTGAATAACTCACATGTAATCGAGTAAACGATCATAGTGAATAAAATCAAAAATTGGAAACCCATACGCTACCAGCAAGCCCAGCTTGTCAAAGAATAACAGTGTTCCTAAGACTACAAGAAATAAACCACCGATTATATTGATATATCGAAGTACTCTGTCCATATGAGCGATAAACGCTACCGCCTCGCCATACAAAAGCGCAATCGCAAGAAACGGGAGCGTAAGTCCCAAGGAGAATATACTCAGAAGTAACGCGCCAGAAGCAACAGTTGCGGTTGAGGCCGCAAGCAACAATATTGATCCAAGAATCGGCCCTACGCAGGGCGTCCACCCTACCGCAAACACCGCCCCCAACAAAAGCGAGCTAAAAATATTTCCTTGCTTTAAAATCATGGGCATTCGTAATTTTCTTTCTTTTTCAAAAAACGATATTCGCAAAATGCCCGTCATAAAAAGACCAAATAGTATAATAAAAATTCCACCAAGACGTGAAAGAATATTACGATACGGCGCAAGCGTATACCCAAGAACACCAAATGCCGCGCCAAAGAAAACAAAAACAACACTAAATCCAATGGCAAAAAATAACCCATTCCAAAAAATCGCCTTCCGACTTTGGCTCCCGCTGATAAACCCTAGATACCCCGGTACAAGTGGAAGTGTGCACGGGGCAAGAAACATAAGGATGCCCGCAATAAATGCAGAAACTGCAAGACTTGTACTCATATTAGAGATTTATTTTCTGCGGACGCTTGCTCCAAATAAAAATGTACAACATATCTACAACGGCAAGTGTCATAATTGCTTTTTATTGTACCAAATACTCGTGTGAATAGTAAGAATGATAAATGCAAATACCACAAGCGACATCATTGGTATGGTTACAAATCCAAAATCAAACACAAATCGCTGAGCGCATGATACGGTGGCAGCCGAACACGGCACAAGAGGCAATCCACCATATTGCAAATAGGTATGATATACGGCAATAACAACACCGATATATGAAAGCCCTAATATATACTGCGGCGCAAACCGTCTGTCTTTATACCACAACGCAAGCAACGCGATAAGTGCTTGGGGATACAGCAATATTCTTTGATACCAACACAACGAACACGGCTCAAAACCAACGACATTTGAATAAAATAAACTTCCCACTACGGAGCTCGCAGTAACAAATAATACAAGCCATAAAAAGTACTCACTGATTTGACTAAGTATCCATTCAAGCGGTATCGGCAACTTTCTGACACGTCTCGCTACAAACAACAAAAAAAGCCCGATAGTCGCCACAAGTAGCACCACAATACCGAAGGAAATAAATTGAGAAACTATTTGAATCATTTTGGAACCTCGCAACCACTTTTTTCTGCAAGTTTTGCAAATGACAACTCACCGGACTCGCGAGAACCATCAGCAAATTCCCATGTTGGATACCCTTCTATTTTCTTATCTTTGCAAATTTGGGTTTGACCTTTCGCATCGGGAGTCGAACACTCGACATACGACAAATATTGTACAGCACTCCCAAATAATTTCTTCTGATTTTGGCAATGTGGGCACCAGAATGCTCCATAGAATACTACTTTCTTTTCAGTCAAACATTTTGCAAAAGTGTCAATGGGAGTTGGGTTCGATGTGCCACCACCTTGGTTGAATAGCATATACCCCACCCCCAAAGAACCTAATAATAAAATTATGACAGCCGGAATAAATATCTTTTTCATACTCACATTATAACTATTCTACTTAAAAAAGTCCAAATCAATCGTATACGAAATCGGTGCTTGTATCAAGCCTTAAAAACCTTCTGTACAACAAATATTGTAAGCAACATCGCAAAGAGCCCAATACCAATCTGTAGAGTTAATTGCTCTTCCCTTTTTTCTATTTCGCGAAGCGAGCGTCCCACAACTACGTACCCTGACTGCACACCCTTATATGGTTCAACCACGACTGCATTACGAACACCCGGGCGAGGTTGCCATGTCACCGTATGTTTGCCATGAGTTTTTGCATATTCCAAAACTCCAACTGGTACGGAGGGCACTCCGCCATCAAGCACAGCATTCGAAACAAGTAATTTCCCACCGCTATCATATACACTTACAAACGGGGCAAGACTTTTAGTCATATCAACTTTTGTCATTTGATTTACTATTTCGGGCGTTTCTCCATTCTCCAACCGTACAGCAAAATCTTCTGCAATTTGAATTTGCGGATCATTTGCGGCTGTGCGCATATCTTGTTGCACGACAATGTACAACAGACCCGAAAACATCACAATCACAAGACTCAAGGGAAACGATTGTTTTAGCGAGCGCACCATAATTACATACTAACAACAATGTACTAAAAGACCAACAAATCCTTATTTTAACCTCCTGCTTGCCACTTCAAAATAGCTTGTGCAGGGTAGATAAGCATTATGATATTAAGCGTTAAGTTGTCACGAATAAAATATGCAACACCAACTTCCATAATTATGGTGAGTACAATAACGAGCCACACAGGAAGGCGCGAAGCGAGGATAAAACCGACTACCATCGCAAGCGTATCCATGGTGGAATTTAAAATACTATCGCCAAAATAATCGAGCGATATTGTAACCGCGCGATATCGATCAATTACCATTGTGGTATTTTCGAGTACTTCCCACGCGGTCTCAAGCATAACGGCGAGCGCGAGACGTAAACTGAGTGGAACTTTTCGTAAAAAAAGCCACAGCAATCCATAAAAACCAAAGCCATGGATAATGTGCGAGAATGTATACCAATCGGAAATATGCTGGGAATTTTCGGAACTAAAAACTATGCCATGCCAAAATTTTATATAGCCACATTTACAAATCCATACGCGACCCATGGCATATTCGAGCACAGCCGCGAGGGCAATGATGATCGCCGTAAACATAATATCAAACCACAGCGGAGCACTCTTCCCGAGCCGCGAAAAATAAAACCACCGCAGAGTAAATATTATCGCAGTCACCCCCATAATTATCAACGAAGGCACATATCCATCGAGCATAGCTTTATGGTACCATAAAATTAAATGGTTTTTTCGCTCGAAACAATCCCCCAACTCCTTACAGTGTATGGCTACGCGCTTCTTTTCCCTATTGCAGTTATTGAAGGGCCTATCATATCTATCATCGCAGGATTTCTTATATCCGGCGGCATACTTAATCTCTACGTTGTTTATGTAGTCCTTTTGCTTGGAGATCTTGTTGGCGATACTATGTATTATTGTATCGGCAGATACGGTGGCAATTATTTTGTTAAACGTTGGGGTTGGTTTTTAAATATCGATGAATCAAAACTAATTCGCCTCGAAGAAAGTTTTAATACTCATAGTGCAAAGTGGCTTTTTTTTGCAAAAGCGCAAGGTCTTGGAAGCGCCATCTTAGTTGCCGCAGGTGTAATTAAAATGCCATTCGGGCGTTTCTTGTGGTTAAACTTTCTTGCAACACTTATCAAATCAGCATTTTTTCTTGCCATAGGTTTTTACTTCGGCAAAGCATATATTGCCATCAACGGCTATGTCAATAAATTTGGCATAATTACACTTTTCATTATTGTTATAGGAATTATTTTATATTTCTTGCGTCATAAAAAATATATATGAAAAATATTACGATCATCACCGATGCCGGCATCGATAATAATATCAGCGGAGTTGTAACATTTCTTCTTAATACAAAAAGAGAGCTCGAAAAAAAATATTATAAAGTTACTCTCATTGAACCAAAACAATTTAATAATTTTCCTCTTCCCACATACCCTGAAATAAAAATAGCTTTACTTTCACGAAATGCTATGGAAGCCATGATACTTGCGGGTTCGCCCGATTTTATCCATATTGCAACAGAAGGACCGTTGGGACTCGTTGCGCGAGCGGCATGCCAAAAAAATTCTTGGAAATTTACAACATTTTATCACACGCGCTTACCAGAATACCTTCACATACGATTCAGGACATTCAAGGGTATTACCTATCAATATATGCGCTGGTTTCATCAAGCAAGTATGTGTACTATGGTCAGCACGAATTCTCTCAAAAAAGAACTCGAAGAAAGAGGTTTCAAACACGTTGAGCTCGTAACAATGGGCGTTGATATCGAAAAATTTCAGCGAAACCCAAATGCGACCCTCCCTACATACTTACAAAAACCGGTTTTTACCTATCTTGGACGAGTCGCACCAGAAAAAAATATTGAAGCGTTTCTCGATTGTAATTTACCCGGCTCAAAACTTATTATTGGCGACGGCCCTGCGCGAGAAGCGCTTGAAGCAATCTATGGGAGGAATTCCACCTTTGTTGGTTTTAAAAAAGGCCAAGAGATCATAGACCTTCTTTCGGTGTCTGATGTTTTTGTGTTCCCATCAAAAACAGATACATTTGGACTTACTATAATAGAAGCGCTCGCGTGCGGACTACCAACTGCCGCATACGACGTGCAAGGGCCAAACGATATAATAGAAAGCGGCATTGACGGCTTTTTAGGCGAAAACTTAGAAGAAAATGCTAAAAAATGCCTTAGTATTGATCCCGCCATGTGCATCGAAAAAGCAAAACAATATTCTTGGACGATCTCCGCAGAACGATATCTCGAGCACCTAATCGGTATTAAATAATTTCTCGATTATACACGTAATGCGCGCATTCGATATATTTGACGGACGACTTCGCGAGCACTCACCGTTCGAAGAATTTGCCGAATCATCGCATAATCAGCATACGTTCCCTGTAACCTGCCAACTTTTTTTGATTTACGCGGACTTATGACATTTTCCCACGGCACAACTTTTAACTTTAATTTTTGATCGATAATAATACGATTTAAAAATACCTCAAGGCCAAATCCCGGCAAACGCCCCAACTGTTCAAGATCGCCAATTATGCCCTTATGAAATACGCGCTCCCCTGACACAAAATCGAGCCCGAATATTTTATAAATTTGCAAACTATTTTTACGAAGAGTTATAGCAATATCTGCCTGCCCCATCACCACAGGCTCAATGAGTTGTGTCAAATCCCCCGCCTGCAAACCAATAAGATCAGAGTCGATCAACATTACTATTTCATTCTTAGATTTTTTGAGACCTGTTTCTATCGCAAAACTCTTTCCTCGATTTTTAATATACGAAATCAACTGAATACCAGATCTATTCTCAAGAGCTTTTTTTGAATTATCGGTTGAGCCATCATCAACAACAATAACCTCGTCAATCAGCTCATGACCAACGACCGCATTGAGTACACCCATAATTCGTTCGGCTTCATTATATACAGGGATAATGCAAGAAACTTTTGTCATACACCTGCAAACTCGATCGCGATATACAAAACTCCAATTCCCAACAGCGTCATAATGGTCGTCAACATCTTTGGATGCCCATGATGACTCTCTGGTAAAAGATCGCTCGCGCCAATATACAAAAAGAATCCACAGAAAAGTGCGAGAACTAGACCAAGTGAAGACTCAGATAACGAAAAAAATGTAGTCGCAAGCACACCCGCAAGCGGTGTAAGTGCATCAACAAATAGCCAGCGATATGCTTCGCGTATTGAACCTTTATTTTTTAAAATAACATTGACGGTGTTAATGCCGTCAGAAAAATCGTGCACAAGCACCGCAATTGCAACTATCACCCCTACGGAAGAAGAAACTTTAAACGCGAGCCCGATGGCAAGGCCATCAAGAAAGCTATGAATCGATAGGCTTGCCGCCCCCAACTTACCTCGTCGGTGCGAACCGTGCGAATGATCTTCATCATGAGAATGCAATACCGCGAATCGATCTAAAATTAAATAAACCGTAAAACCAAGCGCAACAACTGACGTCATAGTGCCTAGTGTATACACAGGAGAACCAAGCCCAATTGCTTCTGGCAATAAATCAAAAAACGCGACCCCAATGACAGCTCCTGCGCTAAACCCAAGCACAAGATGTAAATGATCTTTAAACCGCAACGCAAAAAACCCACCCGCCAGCGTGGCGCACGACGTCGCAAGACCTATAAGAAAAATAATCACCTGTTTACTATATCATTTTTACGGTTTCGGCTCAAAAAATTTAAATTGCAGTAAAAATTTTTCAAAAACTTCTTGTACAGCTTGAGAAGATTCGTCTTGCTGCGTCTTTGCAAAAATTATAAGGAACTTCTTCTTGCTAGGAACACTTACATATACCCTATGAATGCGTTGCTCAGACATGACATTAGTGCGTTTGGCTATATAACCACCGAGATCCAAGGTAGTGTAAATGTACTCAGCTTCTGGATCTGCGCCATAACCAGTGGGGCCGCCGTCAAAAAAAATATCTATCCTAGATCCATCTAAACTTTCAACATAGATGTTAGGTAAGACTATCTCTCCCAACTCACTTTCCGACGTTCTAATACTCCATGAAATTGGATATTGAAACTCAATACCTAATCTTTCGTTGCGATAGGTTTTCCATTTCGATGTATCGAAGTTGGTGCTTTCGATATTTTGTTGCTGGGTTTTGTGGTGAAGTTTTATTGAGTAGAAAATATCACCACCAGTAAAACTATAATCTTGCTCGATTGAGTAGGTTTGGATTGCCCACATGAGCAAAATAAAAACTGTAACGATAATCGCTAGTGTCCAATCAAGCCAACGCTTGAGGAATATGTCTTTAAAGAGCATAAGGCTATTGTCTCACAGAATATGAATTCCATGACTGTGCATAAAAAGACTCTTAATCCGTCTTCTCGCCTGTCCAAAAAACAAAGGTGAACGCTTTTTCATTGTTTCCAAAATCGCGCTCAAACACCGACGTTCGCTTATCAAGCGATGTGTGAATTTCTTTTCCCCACGTCGCCCTATTTTCGTGATCTATGTCTTGGCCTGCTTTCGCAGTAACTGTTTGACTAAGAGTTGATATTGAATCAAGGTGTGCATAAATTATTTCGAGCTCATCATAATCATGCTGGTTTGGATGCTGATTTGGTGTCGGATCAATTGTGTAGTCCATGCATGTACCGAGAGGCGCGTTATAAAAATCCTCATCTTGATGATCAAGGCCAACTGTATGAGCGATTTCCTGACACATAACAAGATTTCTCCATGCTGAAGTATTGTATGTCGGAGTATTAAAATATGTATCATTGAGTTTTATCGTGCCCTGCGTAATATGCTTGCCATTTGCCCAAATAGAAGCGAGCCCCAACCAACCATTATTACCATACTTGCTATCGCACACCTCAACACGGCCATTTATTGGTTTGCAATTTTTTGGATTTGTCTGGCTTGGCACAATTGCAAGATCTAATACGCTAGACTGACTCCAATCCGCAGACGCTCCAGCAAGACTCGACTTCCACGCAGATGAAGTATTATAGCCAAGTTTAAGTATAAATGGATTTGCAGTACGCGCCCAATGATACCCTCCCCACGAATGGTTAGCAAAAGCGACAGACACTGATGCGCCAAGACCAACAAAAAAAACAAACAACACAAAATATTTACGCCACACAATATATTTCATAATACCACGTATCTTAACACACAACTCCAGCTCGCGCAAGATGGATTGAAAAAACTTAACCTGCGTGCTACGGATTTAGTGATATTAACTAATATTTTTATGACAGAAAGCGCAGTAAAAAACGAACTCTCACGTGGCTCGGGGCTGTCAATTATTGCTTTAGTTGAAGGGCTTTTAGAAGAGGCCCACTCCCGACGAGCATCAGATATTCACATCGATCCGGCTGAAAATGAAGTTACGGTTCGCATGCGTATCGATGGCGTCTTGCACGATGCTCACGTTCTCCCTAAAAATATCCAATCGGAGATTATTTCACGTATAAAAGTTCTTGCAGGGCTTCGCACCGACGAGCACCAAACACCTCAAGATGGGCGATTTCGCCTTATGATTCGCGGAGTTACCCCACTTGATATTCGTGTTTCGATCGCACCGATTTATTTTGGCGAGAATGCCGTATTAAGACTCCTTTCCGAACGCTCAGAAAAATTTGCACTTGAAATGCTTGGCCTTTGTAAAGAAGATCAAGAAAAGGTAGCTGATGCAATTCGCAAACCATATGGAATGATTCTTGCAACGGGGCCTACCGGGTCAGGCAAAACAACAACGCTTTATACTCTCTTAAAACAACTGCATACCAAAGAAGTTTCTATCATAACAATCGAAGACCCTATCGAATACGCGCTCGATGGTATCAATCAAATGCAGGTCAACGCACGTACTGGGCTTACTTTTGCTGGCGGCCTTCGCTCAATGCTCCGACAAGACCCTGATATTATTATGGTTGGTGAAATTCGCGACAGTGAGACGGCGCGCCTTGCCATCAATACGGCGCTCACGGGTCACCTGATACTTTCAACACTTCATACAAATGATGCCGCAACCACTTTGCCACGCATGATTGATCTTGGAATTGAACCGTACCTCATCACCGCAACAGTAAACGTTGTTATTGGTCAGCGCCTTGTGCGAAAAATTTGTACTTCTTGCAAAATCGAGCATGCACTAACCGCTACAGAAGAAAAAAATATTGCCAAGTCAGTCGGTGCCTCTATCTTTGACAAAACAAAAACACTTTGGCACGGTGCCGGATGCAACACGTGTGGTGGCAGTGGCTACAACGGGCGCGTTGGTATCTATGAAGTCATGCCTGTTGATGATGCTGTTCGCCACGCAATGCTCGAAAAAGCTTCAGCAATCGATATTAAAAAAACAGCGGTCGCGCGAGGCATGAAAACTTTTGTTCAGGATGGTTTTGAAAAAGCAAGCACGGGCATTACAACGCTTGAAGAAGTTTTGCGAATAATTCATGAATAATTTATCACACTCAATTCGTCATCGCCTTTCGATTAAAGAGCAAACTCTATTTGCAAAGCGACTTTCTTTTTTAATTACTGCAGGTGTGCCGCTACTCGAAAGTCTGCATCTTCTCCGAAAACAAACAAAATCAAAATCAAGAGGTAAAATGCTCGATGTCGTCATTGGTGATGTATCTCAGGGTCAATATTTATCAACAAGTCTTGGTCGCTTTGGCAACGTCTTTGGCTTATTTGCAGTCAATATTATACGCATTGGAGAAACAAGTGGCATATTAAGCCAAAATCTAAATTATCTTGCGGACGAACTTAGAAAAAAACAAGTACTCCGGAAAAAAGTTCTAAGTGCACTTCTTTATCCTCTCCTTATTACTTTGGCAACACTTGGAATAACGGCAATGCTCACAGTTTATATTTTTCCAAAGATTTTGCCGATTTTTAATAGTCTTCGAGTATCTCTTCCTATCTACACGCGAGTCCTTATTGCGATTAGCGCATTCTTGCAAGCATGGGGTCTTATACTTATCATTACCTGCACACTTTTGAGTATTGCGATTATTATACTCATACGAGAAGTGCAACGTGCTCACATCATTGCCGATTCGATATTGCTCACCATGCCACTCGCAGGCACAATCGCTCGAGACTATAATCTTGTCACTATTTGTCGAACACTTGGACTCCTTCTCAAAAGCGGTATTCTTGTTATCGAAGCTATCACCATCACCGCAAACACAACCACAAACCAAGTCTACAAAAATTCCCTTCTTTCAATTATTGGAAATATTAAAGCAGGTGAAAAAATCTCACAAAATCTTGCACAATTTCCCCGTCTCTATCCGGACATCGTGACCGATATGATCGCAATCGGCGAAACAACTGGGAAACTCTCTGAAACCCTTATCTACTTATCAGAACATTTTGAAAGCGAAGTTGACGACTTAACGAAGAATTTTTCGAATACAATTGAACCGGTGTTAATGATATTCATGGGAATTGTTGTCGGCTTTGTTGCAATTTCTGTAATTACCCCTATTTATGCAGTCTCTCAAAGTCTTACCCATTAACGCATTTGCCCTTGTCGAAGTTTTGGTAACAAGCGCTCTCTTAACCATGCTCGCTGGCTTTGGCATTGTAATTGGTACCGATGGATATAAAAATTATCTTTTTCATTCAGAAGAACAAACACTGCTTGCAACGCTCAACACGGCGCGAAGCCATGCTCTTAATAATATTTATGAAATGCCACACGGAGTACATATAGAACCGTCAGCGTATATTATATTCCGCGGGAGTATATACACTGCGGGCGCGGCAACGAATGAAAGCATCTCAAGGAATACAGCCATTGCAACATCCGGCATATCGGAAGTCGTCTTTACTCAACTTGCTGGCGATGCAAACATACCAGGATCAATAACACTCAATGACGGCATACGCTCCCGCACAATTACAATCAACAATGAGGGCACTATTCATTGGTAATATGCGCAAAGGATCCAGTACTCTAGAAATACTTATTGCGTTCGCAGTGTTACTCCTCGCGATGACGGGCGTTATTCTTCTTTCGTTTTCTAATCAATCGTCTCGAGTTGACGCTCAAACAAATAGCGAGGCACTCACAAAGGCAGAGGGGTTACTTGAAGATGCGCGCGCTACTTCACGAAAAGATTTTGATCTTGTGACTTCCATCCCTTCTTCACAAGACGGCATATATCAAAAAAGTCTCAGCGTACAATCAATCGACGACTCTACAAAACAAGTAACAAGTAACGTACTTTGGGCTATCGACAACCGCTCACTCGCAGTGCATCTTACAACACTCGTAACAAACTGGCTAAATTTAGGAGATACGTGCAACCCGAATGTAAGTGGAGACTGGACTCACCCACAACTTCTTGGAAATGCAGACGTCGGGCAAAACAATGGCGGCACTGATGTCGTTGTTGTAAACCACAAAGCATACGTAACCGCTAATGCATCATCAGCGGCAAAACATGATTTTTATATTGTAAATGTAAGCAATCCTTATAATCCATCACTACCAATCTTAAATAGCATTAATACGGGGCCTGGACTTGCCGCAGTTACCGTATATGGAAAGTATGCATATGTGGCCAACATGAGTACCGTGAGTCAATTACAAATTATCAATATCGACCCGACAGACCCGCAATACCTTACCGTCTTGGGTTTTCATGTCCCTGGTAATGTGGGCACGGCTGTCGGAAATAGTATTTTTTATGCAAACAAAAAAATCTACCTTGGCCTTACGAAAACGCCGACAGGCCCAGGTACGGCCGTCGAATTCAATGTGTATGACGTGTCCATCCCTACAAGTCCGTCATTTTTAGGCGGCTACAGAACGAATACGCTCATAAATAACATCGTGGTTAAAAA